>Ga0206125_10000008_pt1:225000-382837 | contig 382837 bp, 325 predicted proteins | sample Helgoland_Spring_4_FD_148598 | JGI IMG/M metagenome (GOLD analysis project Ga0206125, IMG submission 148598) | Pelagic subsurface seawater microbial communities from Kabeltonne, Helgoland, North Sea - Helgoland_Spring_Bloom_20160331_1 | ecosystem: Environmental > Aquatic >...
TTACGATGATGGCGTGCTTGGCTTCGACCCTGTCTCGCCTAGCCTCAACAATATGAATTACACCCCGAGCATGGTCTTTATTCGCAACAAATACCGTATGACCCCAGAGTAAACTTTGGATTTCAACTAAAAACTCTATCCTATAACTCCAACCTTAATGTCTATTCCTGACTATTCACGGGCGCTTAGCCACAGGTTTTCAAAAGGACATCTCGCTTTACGTCGGGTAAATCAGATGCGACCACCTCGGCGCACATCTCTTCAGCTAAACTTTTCGGCGCTCAACTAAGTCCTCGTTTGGTCTTGCTCGGACTGCCCAGATGATTTGATATCTCGGCGAAAAAAAAAGCAAAACTCGTCCACTCGAACAATCACATCTCCTCTCATAAGCGCAGACGAAATAACTTTATCAACAGCTTTTTACCGTACCTACATCATCCAGAGCTTTCCTGAAAATTCAATCCCCACTTCAACCTCCTACACAGTGATGCGCACAAGCGCCTCTTCCAGGCCTATGTACCGCCGCCGCCAACAACATAGTCAGAATTTTTTTCTTGCTGCTGCGTTGACAACTGCACATTGAGATAATCTTTGGCGTGCCCCAAATCGCTGGGCGCATCCATGTTGCCGAGATATAAGAAAGCTTCGGTTTCTTGGAGTATCGCCGCCGCCCTTGGTCATTTCTTCGAGTTACACATGATTCTTCCTTAGCATGGTTACTCACTGTCAAACAAAATACCATTGCACGCGAACAACCCTTATGGCTCCAAACAATTAGCAGCAATCCAATTGCGTAAAGCTTCGCGACTGCATAGGAAGAACGAAGGTGAAAATGGGTCGGTTCGGTCTAAGAGACTTCTTGTACCAGTTCGTACAATTTCGAAGCTGCAGCCTAATAAAAACGAGCTTTATTCCCAAACCCTAAAAACCTAATCGCCTATAACAAGCGTAAGGTACCCAGCGCATCCACACCTACCCGCGTCTACTGAAACCTCAAACAATACGGCAAAGTGCCCTTGTACAACCAGACTGCATATCTCACCAGGCTCAACCTCACGCACAAATCGAATAAGAGTCGAGTCATCCGACAGGTCCCCGTGATGCAGCATTAATCAAGAATCAGACATGTGCGGATCTTGGTTTTTAGGATCAATACGATAAGCATTAAATAGTGAGGTGTGATGCTCAACACTACGCACTTCATAATTTATAGCGAGCAACAACTCTGAGAGGCACGAACCACCCTGGCCATCAAACAGGTAATTGTCGTTTTCTTATACCCTGAAACTCTCTTTTTAATTAGCTCGCATTAAAAACTTAAATCTCAACTAACTAGGCAGAATGCGACAAAACTTACGTTTGCCGACTTGCAATACGAATGCCTCAGACTCTTGGATAAGCATTCTTGAATCCTCAATTTTCTCACCATTGAGTCTTACCGCTCCTTGCTTAACCATACGCATAGCTTCCGAAGTGCTCGCACACATCTCAGCCTGCTTAAGTAGTGGTCCTATCGGGCATCCGTCTGTTAAATCAATCGACACCTCACGCATTTCATCAGGGATTGCATTTTTTTGGAACCTCTGAATAAAATCATCTAGAGCAGACTTAGCATCTTCGCTTGAATGAAACCGCGTAATAATCTCCTCGCACAATAGAAACTTCACATCCCGCGGATTCCTCCCCTCACTAATTTCTTTTTGGAAATTCTCAATATCCGAAACCGGTCTAAAACTTAACAGCTCGAAGTAACGCCACATCAACTCATCGGATACCGACATAAGTTTGCCAAACATGTCGTTAGGCGCATCAGTAATACCTATATAGTTGTCCAATGACTTAGACATTTTCTGTACGCCATCCAAACCCTCCAAAATGGGGACAGTCAGAATAGCCTGCTGCGGGACCCCATAAGCCTTTTGCATTTCACGACCAACCAACAAATTGAACTTTTGATCAGTTCCACCTAGCTCTACATCAGCGCGCAGAGCAACGGAGTCATAACCTTGAACCAACGGATACAAGAACTCATGAATGGCGATAGGCTGATTCGCAGTGTAGCGCTTTGAAAAATCATCTCGCTCAAGCATTCGCGCTACCGTATGGCGCGCCGCCAATCTAATCATATCAGCGGAGGTCAATCGCTCCATCCACTCAGAATTAAAGCGCACCTTGGTAATTTCTGGGTCTAATATCTTAAAAACCTGCTCCTGATAAGTTTTTGCGTTTTCTTGTATCTCTTCTGGCGTCAAAGCCGGTCGTGTTGCACTCTTTCCAGTGGGATCACCTATAAGCCCGGTAAAATCACCAATTAAAAAGGTGACCTTGTGACCCATGGTCTGAAATTGACGCAATTTATTGATCAGCACAGTGTGACCTAAGTGAAGGTCAGGCGCAGTAGGATCAAATCCGGCCTTGATTTCCAGAGGTCTATCAAGCGCAAGCTTTGCAAGCATCTCTTCCTTAGGAATTATTTCATCAGCACCACGACTGAGCGCTGCAAAATCGTCGTGCACACTTTGAGAGTATTTATCGGTCACAGAAAGTTTCTCGTATAGTCATTTGGCTCACGGGTGAGCGTAGTATTGAGTGGGCTATTTTACCGTTTATCGGGATGTGTTGTAGCCTCAATTGCGCTACTTATTTCAATCATTAATATTTTGTTTTAAATCGCACAAAACCTTGCATCGTTTTTCAGAAAAGGCAGAATTAGATCTGCGATAAAAATGCTGAATCTGACTTATGCATTACACTGCCTGAGGCTACCTGCATGACGTTTGTTTTAGTCTGTTTTTATAAATACGAAGAAGAGTGCTAAGAAGCACAAAACATGATCCCTGAGCACTAAGCATAGCGAGATACAGAGCAACATACATAGCTTTACTGCCGGCTTCATTTAAAATTGAAGAATTGATTCAGCCAACAATGATTACTTTTCGGAGAAAGAAATCACCTTATATGAAACGTTATAAACAAACTCACACCCGCCACTGGGTATATGCCGCCACTTTCATTGGGATGGCCGCGTGGCTTACCTACGCCCTCACCGCAAAAATCGGAATGCATGAAGACTGGAGCTTTAGCTCCTTAGAAAAATATTTCCCAAAGATAGAGCGCTCCGAAGAAACCGATTTTTCTCCGTTAAATAGTGAGCACACGCCTACCGCTCTTCAACTCTTTCAACCAGAAGGCAGCATCAACACCGAAACCACCATTCTTGGAGAGTCTGCAACAAATGTAGTGGCAGCGAGCCCCATGCCTGAAGAGCCTGCGGCATTTCCTCACCTAGTCGAACATAAAGTGAGAAGGGGGGACAGCTTAGATCGTATCTTTAAGGCACAAGGATTTGATAGAACCTTACCATTCCTAATAAGTAAAGATCCTATCGCGAAAGCGCTTTCTAAAATTGGTATTGGCCGAACAATCGAATTTCATTTAGATGCCGACAAACAACTTCGCCAAATTGTGTACCCCACGACCCCTCTAGAACAACTAATTGTTAACGTTGATGGCGCAGCAATTTCAGAGGCCATTATTGTTCCTTTAGTTTATGACGTAGTCCTTCAACAGAAATCGGGCGAGATCACTACATCCCTTTATGACGCGGCATTAGATAGTGGCGTGAGCATTACACACATCATGGACATGGTAAGAATATTTGGCTGGGATATCGACTTCGTGCTTGATATCCGCCAAGGCGATAGCTTTCACATGATCTACGAAGACTACAGCATCGATGGAGAAAAAATTACCGATGGAGCATTACTCGCTGCTGAATTCACAACCCAAGGCAACACGTTTCGAGCAATACGATTCGATAACGGTGACGACGACATTAGTTACTTCGCTCCTAATGGCGAAAGCATGCTAGGCACGTTCTTAAGATCACCCGTTGAGTTCAGCCGTATATCGTCTCGCTTCGGGCAGAGAAAGCACCCCATCCTTAAAACGTGGAGGGCCCATAATGGTGTTGATTATGCGGCCGCTCGTGGTACTCCTATTCGCTCTACAGCAGAAGGAAAAGTTATTCACGCCGGCACGAAAGGCGGTTACGGCAACACCGTTATCGTGAGTCATGCGGGTCGATTCAGCACTCTGTACGCGCATATGACCGGTTTTGCAAAGAATATTAAACGTGGCGCTCGTGTGCAACAAGGGCAAGTCGTTGGGTACATTGGTAGCACGGGCCTCGCGACTGGGCCGCATTTGCACTACGAATTCAGACTCGATGGCGTTCATCGTAATCCTTTAACATTCAAAACGCCAAAGGCCACTGCCGTCAGCGACGAACGTCGATCAGAGTTTGATGAGTCGGCTTCTACGTTTGGACAGCAACTAGACCAACTGAAGCTTAGCTTCACACAAGACTATAATGCAGTAGCTCTTGGCTCTGCAACTGAGCCAAGCCTTGAATCAAGCCCTGAACTCGACTTAGGAAATGGCGTCGGGGCAGAATAGTCATCTCCATTTCGCCAAACTAAGAGAATGTCATTACCCAATGTACTCTTGATTTCATGACTAAAAATAGAGTCTCAAGAGACCAAACTTCGCGATATCTTGGCATGATGTCTGGAACTAGCGTGGATGGCGTAGACGCCATCGTCGTGGACTTCGATCCAACAGGTCGGTTTAGCACCATCGCTAGTCAGTTTACCCCTTACCCATCCGACCTGCGCAAAGCAATCAACTCTCTAGCCCAAAACAAAGGCACTTTGGATGCATCAATTGTCGAGAAGCTGGATATTATCCTAGCCCACTTTTACAGTGACGCAGCGCTACGCCTGCTAGCAGATCATCAGATTAATCACGAAAGCGTGACAGCTATTGCAAACCACGGTCAGACAATAAGACACGAACCCAATGCGAATCCGCCACGCTCTTTACAAATAGGCGATCCTGCTACTATCGCGAGTCGAAGCAATATTCGCACCATCGCACAGTTCCGACAAGCTGACATGACGGCTGGTGGCCAGGGCGCACCTTTAATGCCCGCTTTTCATAGCCATTATTTTAGAAACGACAGAAACCGTATTATTTTAAATATCGGAGGCATCGCTAACATCACCGTTCTGAACGCAGCTGCCGAGAGCTCAACTTTCGGGTTTGATACTGGCCCAGGCAATACCTTGCTCGACCAATGGATATTTGAACATCAAGGTGAACGATACGATGCAAATGGTAACTGGGCATCGTCACATTCACACGACCCACAATTGCTTTCAACTTTCCTAGCCGATCCATATTTTCATCTACCCCATCCTAAAAGCACTGGGCCAGACTACTTTAACTTAGAGTGGCTCAATAGGATCTTCCCCAAGCTGACGCAACTAGACCCAGGTGTCGTTCAGGCGACTTTACTAGAGCTGACTGCCGAGTCTATAAGGCAATCAGTTTTAGAGTGTGCCCCAGCATCGCAAGAGATCTTTGTCTGTGGCGGTGGTGCTCACAACACCCATTTGATGAATCGCATGATTGACATCTTTTCTGACTCAGGCATTCGCTTGGCGGTGACTGAAGAACTTGGGGTGCCTGCTGACTGGGTAGAAGCGCTGGGTTTCGCTTGGTTGGGATATTGCTTCGATGAAAAAATACCCAGCAACCTTCCCAGCGTTACGGGCGCCCAAAAAAAGGTAGTTTTGGGCGAAAGCTTTCCAGCCGCTGAATGCCTTAGCGAGTCGGCTAAGATATGAGGAGTGAACGGGGAGCCGGACTCTTAACAGGCCGGCTTATTGTGGGATTTACAGGTCAAATTACGTGTGTCTATTCTGCGAAAAGCAGATATCCTCTGCGGAAAAAGGTTCAGCGCTTCACTAAAACTAAGCCGAAAAAGACGACCCGCAACCACATGTAGTACTGGCATTGGGGTTGTTGATAATAAATCGAGCGCCATCCAAATCATCCTTGTAATCAATCTTAGCGCCTATCAAGTATTGAAAACTCATAGGATCAACTAACAGCCTCACACCATCTCGGTCTACCGCGGTATCATCATCCTGCTGGTCCTCGTCAAACGTAAAACCATATTGAAATCCAGAACAGCCTCCGCCTTGCACATAGACACGCAGCTTTAGGTTTTCGTTTTCTTCTTCCTCGATCAGCTCAGCAACCTTATGAGCCGCATCTACGGTAAAATCTAGGGGGGTCGCAGCAATAGCGCCAACTTCTGTTTCGATCATTTTAATCTCCGTGCCATGGCGTTCTCGCCATTAAAACAACAATTTTTATTATGTAGCGTTTAAACTAAAGAACTCAAGCACTAAATTGACGCCCAAAAAGCGTAGCAACGTGATAATCAGCCCCAGCCTTGAGGGGAATTCATCTTTGGATCGAGAACAAGCTTGAGTCCAAAGAGTTCAAAGACAAAACCCTCAGTTATATCTTATCTTCTGGCGCTTTAACTTTCTCTACTTTAGCCGCATCAAACTTTGGGGTGCTCGTATCAGATACAAGGCTACCATTCAGTACTGCCCCTAATTCCATCTCAACACCTTTATAATGAATGTCTCCATTAACTCGCGCGTTGGACTGCAGCTCAACGTGTCCTGCCGAAACAACATTGCCCTTTACCGTGCCATTAATTATCACGTGAGGAACATTTATGTCGCCCTCGATAACCCCAGACTCACTCAACACAAGCGTTCCGTGGCTACTATCTTGAGCTGAAACATGTCCTTTGATTAATCCATCCACCCTTAAACCGCCGGTGAACTCAAAGTCGCCCTTGAGGATGGATCCTGCACCAACCAGTGTGTCGATAGTGTCTACTGACTTACTGGGTTTTTCTTTATTTCGATTAAACATGTAGGTTACCTGGTTGAAGCTCGCTGTACTTTGACAAACTTAGTGCTGCAGGAGCTCATTAATTATTTAGTTTTGAGTCTATGGAAATATAATAATTCGAAACCGGTGGAACAGCAAAATTCACGCAGCGTTTGCCACCAATTAAAAGTGATTTTGGCTTAGTTGTCTATTTTACTATCTCGATAGCAATGTGTTCTAAACTGTCGGGCTGATGCGTGATTATATACTTGAAACGTGTTTCACTCAGATCGATTTTCAATCTTCTGGTTCAGCGTTTAAGTCAAACCAACGAGTCAACGGTTCACCATCCGCCCTGTCTAAAGTGACTAACAGGCGTATTTTATCTTCTGACTCAGACAACATTCTAGGCGAATCTATTGTTCCAGACACTCTTGTAAAATATTGGTAGCTAACACTGCGGCCTGATGCTGAAGGCCATTGCCCAACCAATTCATCAGCTAAGTAGGCTTGAACCCGCAATTGACCCCGTATTTGCGATTTATGCTTAATAGCTTGTACCAAGGTAACATCAAAATTTATTTGCCCTTGACTAAGTGAATGCTCGAGCTTTTGAATCGCGGCACCACTTTGATTATTTTCGGGCGAAATAATACTGCGATAGAAATCTAAATTACTGACAAGCTCTCTGTTTTTCCGCTCTGAGTTAGCATAAGCAGCACTAATCTGCTTGTAGGCTTCTTCTTGAATTTGTTTTTGCCGTTCTGCGAAAATCAAATCATCTTCGGCCGTCTTCAATTTTTGCTCAAGATCGCTTATCTCTTCTCGCAAACTTTCTAACGAAAGCTTGTCGGCTTTAAAACCTGAATCACTAGAGTAACCGCCATACCAAAACGCACCATACAGTGCGGACGCTATTAGAACTAGTCCCACTAGATAGAGCTGAACCTGTGTAGTACGCGCCATTTTTGGCTTAATGCTCAACTCGTTTGTCGATCTACGTATCATCTAATCGGTATCCATTTCATCTTTGAGCCGTAAAAGCATGCTCATTATGGGAGCACCGGCGCTGACAACAAGCCGGTAGTTTGATCTTCCCCTAATGCAATATTCATATTTTGTATGGCCTGCCCTGCAGCTCCCTTTACCAGGTTGTCGATAACTGAAAGCACAACCAACTTATTAGATCCCGCTGCTCGATGTAAACCAATACGACAGAAGTTACTGCCCTTAACCGTGCGAGTTTCTGGGTGGCTCCCTAAGGGCAGAACATCTACAAAAGGTTTATCGGCGTAGAACCCATCGAAACTCGCATGAATTGATTCCAGTGATCTGCTTTGATCGACTTGATCAGCGTAAATAGTGGCATGTATCCCTCTTAACATTGGCACCAAATGCGGAATAAAAGTAAGACCGACATGTTGCTTCGCATCAGCCGTCAGCGTCTGCAATATTTGTGCAATCTCGGGATGGTGTCTATGACCTGACGCTCCATACGCCTTAAAGCTGTCGCTCACCTCACTAAATAGAGTAGCAATATTAGCCGCTCGCCCTGCCCCAGTCACTCCAGATTTTGCGTCAACAATAATACTACCAGCATCAATAACGTTTTCGCGTAGCAACGGAGCTAACCCGAGTATTGTTGCCGTTGGGTAACACCCTGGGTTACTAACTAATCGGCAATTGGTAATTTCGTCAAAAAATAATTCCGGCAAACCATACACAGCGTCGCGCAGTAACTCTGGACAAGTATGGTGCATTTGATACCAATGCTGCCATTGTTCTGGATCCTTCAATCTAAAGTCCGCAGCAAGGTCAATAAACACTGCGCCTGAATTTATCACCTCAGGAGCATGTTGCATTGCTACCCCATTGGGAGTTGCGCTGAACACAACATCACAATCTGAAAAAATTCCAACTTCGGGCGCCTGAAACTCTAAATCATAACTATCCCTAAGACTCGGAAAAAAGTCAGCAACGCGGCGACCCGCTTCGCTGCGCGATGTTATTATTTTTACATCTGTATTTGGGTGCGCCGCAAGCAGGCGCAATAGCTCAACTCCGGTATAACCGGTTCCACCAATAATGCCGACGCTAATTGTTGAATTTGACATGCTACCGTTATCAATTTTGAAAAGGTTCTACGCTTTGAAATTAGCCTTGAGCGGATACTAAAGGCTTTATGCGAACTTGCAAGTTTACACCAAATCCGTACGACTCTGATACTTACTCTTTTATAATGTTGGTCACGCGTTCATAAACTAAGCTACCGACACTCTGCTCAGTTAAGGCCACTGAACATGACAGTTTCATTTGAGCAAAAAAAAGGCCGACGCAGTGTCGGCCTTTTTTGATGCGCTCTGAAAGAGCTGCGTCCAAACTTAACGTTTCGAGAACTGAGGACGACGACGTGCACCTTTTAGGCCCACTTTCTTACGTTCAACTTCACGTGCATCACGAGTAACAAAACCCGCTTGACGCAACATTGGTCGAAGTTCTTCGTCATACGACAATAACGCACGCGTAATACCGTGACGAATTGCACCAGCCTGGCCGCTTCCACCGCCGCCTTGAACATTAACGTTGATGTCGAAAGTGCCTTCCATTTCTAGTAATACTAGAGGTTGGCGAACAATCATACGAGCTGTCTCACGACCGAAGTACTCATCAAGAGGCTTGGTGTTAACAGTGATAGAGCCTGAACCTGACTGCAAGCGTACGCGTGCAGTTGAAGATTTACGGCGACCCGTTCCCAAATAAATTTCTGAATTTGCCATTTTTATTTACTCTTCTCTTAAAGTTCTAAAGGTTTAGGCGATTGCGCTTGATGCTTATGTTCTTCACCTGCATAGATGTGAAGTTTTTTCATCATGGCTCGACCAAGAGAATTTTTTGGAAGCATACCTTTAACGGCATTCTCCAAAATACGAGTAGGCGCTTTTTCACGTAGTTCACGTACGTTAACGTCCTTAATACCACCCGGAAAACCGGTGTGATGATAGTAAATTTTGTCTGTTTCTTTTTTACCTGTAACCGCGATTTTCTCAGCGTTGATCACAACAATATGATCACCGGTATCTACGTGCGGTGTGAATTCAGGTTTATGCTTGCCACGAAGGCGTAATGCAATTTCGGTAGCCACACGGCCAAGCACTTTGTCGGCTACGTCTACAACGAACCAATCGCGCGTGACTTCTGCGGGCTTTGCAGAAAAAGTTTTCATGATAGATATCTCTATTTAAGTATTTTTTACATGTCGCCAAAGCTCAATAACCAATGACCGACTTCGAATATCACCCTGAGACGAAGGCCTCAGAAGACAACCCTCGAACAGACGCAAGTGCGCGTATTACAAGGGACGCGAGATAGTATACAAGTCTAGTGTGGTACGCAAGAGGCTGTAGGACGAAAACTTGGGGGTTTTAGTAATGGTTTTACTGGTTTGTGGGCTGATTCGAGTTGATTATATTGTTGGTTGTTTGTGTAATTGTGGCCGCATGTGGTGGGCTTATTTTGGGAGTTATCCGATGGTCCGAAATCACCGTATTACAGAGACGGTCATTTGGCGCAAACTTGAGCTGAGTTCAACGATTAACGCAACACTTTATCTCTATTTAGTAATTTCAGCACATCGCTCTTTCGCATCTCGGCCTTCGCTCCGGGCGAGGCTCTACCTTCTGCACCCATGCAGTCGCAGCGATCCCGATGTACCCTTCATTGGTATTTAGACCATGGCTTTTGCTTAGTATCACTATTTGCTAATTTCACCATGACGCTCTTTCGCATCTTGGCAATTGCTCCATGCATTGCTCTACCTCCCGCATCCATGCAGTCGCATGCGACCGCGCCATACCTGTCATGTGTTTTAGCAAAATGGATTATGCTGATTATCTCTATTTGATAATTTCACCATGACGCTCTTTCGCATCCATGCGACCGCGCCATACCTGTCATGTGTTTTAGCAAAATGGATTATGCTGATTATCTCTATTTGATAATTTCACCATGACGCTCTTTCGCATCCATGCGACCGCGCCATACCTACATCCTGTAGGCAAAAAAAAGGCGCGACATTTGTCGCGCCCAAACCACCAAAGGAGGATGGAGGATGGTGAAAAGCCAAGTCGTTGGACTAAGCTTTAAATCTGATCGAAAAAGTAATGCTTTTTTCAATGATGTTATTTTAACAGTCTAGCGATATTCGTCAAATTCATTACAGCCACCAAAATACAGAACCACAGTTATATCTGTTTGATTTTAAAGACATATGATTCCAGTTTATTGATGTCATAACTATTCTTCATGCTGTTTCGAGGCCTAAAACAACGGTTTTGGCCCATTTCATTGACCTGACCAACCTCAACTACGACTATACTTATTCGGAAAAGACAGCTATGCGCTGTTGTTAGACAGGCAATAGAGCGGGGACCCTATGGGCGTAAGAGAGAAAGACATCGTTGATAATATAATCGGAGTTATCGATAACGGGCTCCGTGTCGTGTTTGCTAAACCAAATGGACAGCGTCCATCACCTACCGCAACAAGCAAAAACAATACTTCAAAAATACAGCATTACAACTCAGAACTCGATCCTCAAAGTAAGGATCTAGCCGCCTCTCTTATGCGTGTAAATCACGTTGGCGAAGTTTGCGCGCAAGCTTTATATCAAGGTCAAGCACTCACTTCGCGGTCTCAAGCTGTTCGTGAAAAGATGAAGCACGCTGCCGATGAAGAGATTGACCATCTTGACTGGTGTGCAGAACGCATTGAAGAGCTTGGCGGTAGCGTCAGTATCTTTAATCCGCTTTGGTATGCTGGCGCCTTTACACTAGGTGTTGGTGCAGGTATTGCGGGTGACAAATGGAGCCTTGGCTTCCTTGCGGAAACTGAACGACAAGTTGTAGACCATTTAAAGAGCCACTTAGACAGACTCCCAGAGAACGACTCAGACAGCCGTAAGATTGTTGAACAAATGGTTATTGACGAAGAGTCTCACGCTTTAATGGCCGAAGAAAGCGGCGCTGCCGCCCTGCCATCATGGATAAAGCAAACCATGAAAATGAGCGCCCGCGTAATGACAGGGATTTCTGAAAAGATTTAGAACACTGCTTTCCACGGCGTGTGAATACTAAATCCCAGCCTAGCCTCACAAACACCAATTTAACCGCGACTCTTTCTCGCTCTGTGAGCAACATAGATTGTGGCTGACAAGAGCGCAACCGCTCCAGCTTGGTGCCCTGCCCCCAGGATCAGCGGCACTCGATACACCAATGCGGCAATGCCTAAACAGACCTGTAAGGCTAATACCACTAGAATTGCCCAACTAGCCGTACCAAATTTTTGCCTTCTCGAATACCAGTAGCTTGTCACCAGCACGGCAATAACGAAGAGTGCCATTAGGCGATGTACAAACTGTACAGTGACAGCGTTTTCAAATAAGTTCTTCCACCAAGGCTGCATAGCCATTACGCCTGCCGGAATCCATTCGCCATTCATGGTTGGAAATGTATTCATAATAAAGCCAGCTCGAGTACCAGCCACAAATCCGCCGCTTAGCATCATCATAAAGACCACAAAAACACTGAGCCAAGTAAGTGTCAGATAGGCTTTAGTTGCACGACCATGCCCATATTCACCACGTAAGATATCAAGCGCAAACCACAGCATGAACGTAAAGATAATGACCGCCAAACCTAGGTGCGCAGTAAGCCGATACTGACTAACACGTGGCATATCTACAAGACCACTTTGTACCATGTACCAGCCCATCAAGCCCTGTAAACCACCCAATATAAACAGTGCAGCGAGTCGTTTCCACCATTGTTTAGGAATCCATCCCTTAATTACAAAAAACAGTAGCGGGATCAAATAGACCATTCCTATGACACGACCTAAAACTCTATGACCGTACTCCCACCAAAAAATACCTTTGAACTCAGCCAAAGACATCCCTGCATTCACTTTGAGGTACTCAGGTGACAACCGATACAGCTCAAACACTCTAGTCCAAGCAGCTTCAGTCATTGGAGGGATTATGCCCATGATGGGCTCCCACTCCACCATCGAAAGGCCAGACTGAGTTAAACGGGTCATCCCACCAACCACAATCATAAAGTACACAACAGCTGCACAAGCAAGTAGCCAGTAGCCGACTATTCGATTTTCCTGCATGAAGATTTCCTAAGTTAAAGCCTGAGTTCGTTACTATCTCAACGCATAGCAGTATTGATTTCTTAAAAACGTTGCGTTTTGAGGTAAAGCCCGACACAAAGGTTTCGTTGATTTATTGGACAAACATGCTTCACCAACTAAAACACCGCTTTGCGAATTTTATCGCGGTGAACTTCTAGTTAGCGTGAAACATACCAACAAAGAACATCCAGTCTTTAAACGGCTTTGGAGGACTTATTGAAAGTGCGCCTTGAGGTGGCATGGAAAAGGTTGATGAATACTCTGTTTGGAGCCTTCAACAACCTATCCAAAATTCATCTGCAGCGTTTAAAACGGCCTAATCTAAGGCCTGAAATACTAATGTTGCGTTTGTGCCGCCAAAGCCAAAACTGTTAGACATTATAGTTTTAATATTAGTTTTCAGGTTCTCCCTTAGTATGGGTAGACCTTGCGCAACCTCGTCTAAATCTTCTATGTTGGCAGAAGCCGCTATCTCTCCAGCTTGCATCATCAGTAATGAATAAATCGCTTCATGTACGCCGGCCGCGCCTAGGGCGTGTCCAGACAAAGACTTAGTTGCCGTTATGTATGGCATTTTATCGCCAAATACAGTTTTCAGTGCTTCCAACTCTTTAACATCGCCAACAGGAGTACTCGTTCCGTGCGTATTAATATAGTCAATTGGTCCATCTACGTACTCCATAGCTTGTTGCATGCAGCGGACCGCGCCCTCACCTGATGGAGCTACCATGTCGTAGCCATCAGAAGTCGCGCCAAAACCAACCACCTCAGCATAAATCTTAGCGCCGCGAGCAATCGCGTGCTCCATGTCCTCTAAAACCAGGATTCCACCGCCACCAGCAATCACAAAACCATCGCGATTGGCATCATAGGTGCGAGAGGCTTTAGTGGGTGTGTCGTTGTACTTGCTGGACATGGCTCCCATAGCGTCGAACAAAATAGACATCGTCCAGTGTTCCTCTTCACCACCGCCTGCAAACACAGTGTGATGACGACCGCTTCGTATCAAATCAGCTGCATGGCCAATACAGTGTGCACTGGTAGAGCATGCTGAACTGATGGAGTAACTAGTACCTTGAATACCAAACAGCGTCGACAGACAGGCGGATGTAGTACTTCCCATTGTTTTGGGTACAGCATAAGGGCCAATACGTTTGACTCCTCGCTCTTTGGCTATTTCTGCAGCCAAAATATTGTTTGCAGGTGAACCACCACCAGAGCCTGTTATCAGACCCACTTTAGGGTTCTTTATTTCTTCAGGATCTAGGCCAGCATCTTCTATCGCTTGTTGCATCGCGATGTAACTAAACGCAGCTGCGTCGCCCATGAAACGATATGCTTTTCGATCAATTAATTCTTTTGCGTCGATGTGCACTCGGCCAGCCACATGGCTACGCATGCCGATCTCGGCATAATCTTCACAAAACTGAATGCCCGACTTTCCCGCTAAAAGGTTATCACTAACCTCTTGAGCGCTATTGCCAAGACTCGACACAATACCCAATCCTGAAATTACGACTCTGCGCATAAACTAGCTCCGTAGCTAAAAATGTGACTTGTGAAATTAATGCTTAGAAAAATATTTAAGACTAACCCTTGGCGCCAAAGAGGCCGACCTTGAGGTCTTCCATTTCGTAGATAAGCTCGCCATCCACGGTCACTTTTGCATCGCCAATACCCATAAATAAGCGGCGTGATATAACGCGCTTCATTTCTATTTCGTAGCGAACCAACTTTGCTGTAGGTTCAACTTGCCCTGTGAATTTAACTTCGCCAACGCCCAGAGCTCGCCCTTTACCGGGACCTCCCAGCCATGACAAATAAAAACCAACTAACTGCCATACGGCATCTAGGCCCAAACATCCTGGCATTACTGGGTCACCTTTAAAGTGACACGCAAAGAACCACAAGTCTGGGTTAACGTCTAGTTCTGCGACAACTAAGCCTTTACCGTACTGACCACCGTCGGCATTGATCTCGGTAATTCGATCAAACATCAACATAGGTGGAAGAGGAAGTCTGGAAATATCTTGATCTGGCAACTCACCGTTGCCGTGCGCGATTAGATCTTCGTAGGAGTAGCTGCTTTGCTGTTTCATATCGAAATAAAGTGAATGATCACTTTGTGGTTAATAAGAGGTTTCAAGTGATCCTCAAGCGTAACGCCAAACATGCAAAATGCAAGCAGATTAACGCCTCAAGACAGAAATACACTCAACCCTCCTCTCATTTAGTTAATCAAATCGACGCCTAAGAAGCGTTTAGAGGATCAACCCAACGAGAACGAGAGGTATCGTGATTAGGCCAATTAGGTTACCAATCATAACAATTGACGCCACTTGATCTGGATTGCGATTGTACTGCTCTGCCAACATAAAGTTAACAACTGCTGGAGGTAACACACCAAACAGAATTAGCGTTGCCCGATGAATCTCACTTAAATCAATCACCAGACAGAGTAAAAGAGCTAGACCAACACCAACGATTGGACAAAAGAGCCCAACCGCTATACCAATGGCCGAATCGTTAAGACTTACTTTAGTTAAGCGCACACCCAAAGAAAAAAGCATAAGAGGGATGACTGCTTGGCCCAGCATACCTATCGGAGTGGTTACAAATGTAGGGATGTTAAGACCTGAAGAACTAACTGATAGACCAACGATTACGGCGATAACAATCGGCGTCTTCAACACATCTAAAACTTTGATGGTGCCTGAGTAAATAGCAACGCCTATAGTAAAACAAAGAATATTTCCAGCCACCACCAGCATAACCCCACCATTCAAGGCTTCTGAACCAAGCGCAAAAACATAAAGTGGCAAGCCGAGGTTCGCCCAATTTGAAAACATTCCCGCCGGAGTAACAGCCCGCCAATCGAAGCCCATAACCTTAGAAAACGCATAGGCGACCATCCCTGAGACCAGCATTAACAGAACGCCGGCAAAAATAAGCCCTGAGTAGTCGGCAACATTAAAACCTTCGGTCAGCATAACCTGTAGAATCAACGCGGGCATAAACACGTCCATCACCAAACGATTGGTGAACTGCATCTCGGGCTTGACACGTACGCCATAGACATAACCCACGCTCGCTATTATTAAGAGTGGGGCTACAATTTCAAAAACTTGGCTTAGCATGCAAAATGACCGTTGAGTACAGTTGAGCGGCGATTATAATTGAACACTGGCGTTAAGACTCACTAAATACAGGCATGCTCTCTGCCTCACTCGAAAACATGACAAACTCCGACGATATATACCGCGCAAAGCAAAATGAGCTCAAGCCCTTTGAGTTTAACGACAGTGTCACTCGAGTTTTTGATGACATGATTCGTCGCTCCGTGCCTGGCTATGCGCAAATCATCGAGTTTTTGCCAACTGTCGTGAGAAACCTTTCAGTCCAAATGCACGCGACTGGTCGCAGCTACCGCTTCTATGATTTGGGATGTTCGTTGGGGGCCGGACTTTTGTCTCTCGCGCACGGAGTAGAACATTCTCATTCAAAATTGAAAGAGCATTCCTTTATTGGCATTGATTCATCGCAACCGATGATTGCCCAAGCCAACGAAAATCTGCGCCCATGGTTTCAACTAAACGGTCTATCGCTTGAACTGCTAACCCAAGACATACTCAGTTTAGAAATTCGGCCTTCGGATTTGGTGCTCATGAACTTCACCCTTCAGTTTATCGAACTGAGCAAACGCGCAAGTCTCATCGGCCAAATTTATAGCTCACTGCAGCCAGGTGGATGCTTGGTTCTCTCCGAGAAAATACGTTTTGACGATTCACGTGTAAACAGCGCTTTAATAGACATCCATCATCAATTCAAAGCCGACCAAGGGTATACCGAACTTGAAATTAGCCAGAAACGTGATGCCATTGAAAACGTTTTAATACCAGAATCAATTGGCGCTCATGTGCATAGATTAGAGTCGGCAGGCTTTAGCGTCGTTACGCCATGGCTGCAGAACCTTCAATTTATTTCATTTCTAGCAATCAAGTAATGGACTTCAACAGCTTTCTAATGAACTTCAACAATTTTTATCAACAAGAAGCGTTTTCTGGCCACCAAGACCATTTCAAAAACGCTATAGCCAAGCGCAGTGATCCAGCACGACATGGCGACTTGCCAAACTGGCTTTCAATACTCAACGCTCTACCAGAAGTCTCTGCCCAAAACATTAAATTGGATCGCGACCTCGTGCTAATTGGAGAGCGCGATGAAATAAACGATGAGCAAGCTCAAGCCATTCATGCGGGCTTGTTGGCTCTCGCGCCGTGGAGAAAAGGGCCTTTTAGTGTATTTGGCACTGAGATTGATACCGAGTGGCGCTCTGATTGGAAGTGGCAACGATTGATTCCTCACATTGCCAACTTAGAGGACAGAACTATTTTAGATGTGGGCTGTGGATCTGGTTATCACTGCTGGCGAATGCTCGGCGGTGGCGCGAAATACGTTTTAGGGATCGACCCTTCAATGCGTTTTCAAATCCAACACAGAGCCCTGCAAAAATTTGCGGGTTCTCCTAAATTCGACCTATTGCCACTAGGCATTGAAGACATGCCCTCAGACCTGCCCATATTCGACACAGTATTTTCGATGGGCGTTCTTTATCATCGTAAAGACCCATTAGGACATGTTGAGGAGTTATTCGGACTGCTACAAGCGGGCGGCGAAGTGGTCTTAGAAACATTAATAATCGATTCCGACAACGTTCCGAGCGGAGTGTTCACGCCTTCAGGCCGTTACGCGCAAATGCGTAATGTTTGGAGTATAACGACCATCGAAAAAACGCTTGAACTGTTAGAGCAAGCAGGTTTTCGAAACGCTCGTTGTGTGGACATCAATATCACGTCAACGGACGAACAAAGGCAAACCCAATGGATGTCCTTTCATTCCCTGGAGCAGTTTCTAGATCCTCTGGACCATTCGCTCACTATCGAGGGCCACCCTGCTCCTAAGCGAGGGATATTTTTAGCGGATAAGCCCGCCGTCTAAATACAGCCAACACATTTGAAATATGTTCTGTTGAAACCCAAGGCACAAAAATGGAGCTTCAAGTAGTTCGCCTTGAAACTCCAGCCTTGACAAGAAACCAAGTAATAAACTAAAAAATATAACCTAGAAATAGGTTAAGGCTATTTCTGTTTTTCTTTAGTCGGTTTCGACTTACTGAATGCTGCTTTGTTACCCTTTGATTTTGCTCGGCAAAAACCATTAACCGTCCTATTGTCTTTACGTGTATAGCTGTCTACCCAACTACAGGACTCGCTCGTCGCGCACTGAGCTTCGCTTTGACCCTTGCACTCCGTCGCATAAGCCGCACCACTGAATAGACCACTGGACATAACACCTGCTACCAGCAAGACGCCTTTAACACCGCGAGCTCGCAATTTGCTCAATGATCGCTGGCGCTTGACTGCTGAATTATCGCCGCCTAGAAGCTTGACTATGTTTGTACACGATGGTGCTGTAGCTGAGCTGGTTGAATTTAAGTTAATGGGATTAGACGCAGTTAAACCGTATGAAAAATTTTGCATAGAAACCTCCGTATCTCTAGTTGCAATATAGACAGCCGTCTCGAGTCATCTCGGTGTCGGCTTTACTTACGTTAAACAAGGTTTGGACGATGCCACTGACTGACCAATAGCTCGATTGAACACTAGTCGCTAACTAACTTCTACCAAAGCAAATATTCCAGTCCATGGATAACGTGTGAAGAATCATACGCAACGCTAACTCGTGATGCACCTCTTAAAACTTTCTGAAAGAAGTACCGCACTTTGACCGCGTTAGCAACGCAAGAGTATTACCTACTGCGCTCAACGGGTATGTTTAGGCCACAAGCGAGCCTTAAGTTAGCTGTTTAAAATTGCTCTACGAAGTGCTTGCTCAGCTTTAAACCTTGAGACTGATAATTAGACGATAGATTTTGACCGTACACACTAGCGGGTGTTTCCAACATTCGCTCATAAACCAATCGTCCTACGTTTTGCCCGTCTTCAAGCAAAAACGGTACGTCGAAAGAGCGAACTTCAAGTACTGCCTTGGAATTAAGCCCTCCCTCTTCCGGAGCTCCAAAACCTGGATCAAAGAAGCCTGCGTAATGCACACGAAACTCCCCTACTAGCGTATCGTACGCCACCATTTCAGCCGCGCAATGCGACGGTACATGTACAGCTTCTTTTGAAACAAGAATATAGAATTCTCCCGGATCAAGGATTAACTGTTTGTCTTTTGAATACAACGGTTCCCAATAATCCGCGACAGCATGAACGCCAGGCCGATCCATGTCCACAACCCCAGAGTGTCTCTTAGCGCGATAGCCAATCAGATGATTGTCGTTCTGACCGGATAGATCTACGCTTATTGGCACTCCTCCTTTAACATCACTAGCACGTAGATCACGATCAACCAGACGAGCATCCGCTTGTAAATCTAAGTGCTCTTGATCCGTTAAATTAGAATCCCCTTGGCGCAATCGCAATTGTGATAGTCGTGAGCCCGTTCGCACTAGCACGCTAAACGTCAGTGGGGCAATTTCAGCGTACAAAGGCCCTTTGTAGCCTGGCGCCACTTGTTCAAACTCAACGCCATGATCTGTGATAAGCCGAGTAAACACATCAAGCCTACCTGTCGAACTCTTTGGGTTACCTGCTGCGCTTAAATCTTGAGGCAACGCTAGCGACTCTAAAAGCGGAACAATGTAGACACAGGACTTTTCCAAGACTGCACCAGACTGAAGATCTACTTCATGCATTATTTGCGAGCGCAAGCAGTCGGAAACTGTACGGTCCCGACCTGGTAAAAAAGACGACCGCACTCTATACGCTTTTCTACCCAAACGCAGATCAATACTCGCGGGCTGTATTTGATTCGTATCCAGCGGCACATCAGTTTTGATAACCCCTAGGGCTACTAAACGCTCGAGCTGCTGGGACGGAACGGCCCCACCGATTTTTGAATTATTCATAGTCTAGAGTGAGCACGTCATCGGCGCTCACTGTCTTTGTTAGTTGGTATTGGTTATTGGTTTCGGTAGTTGATGAAGCGATGCGATAACCCTATCCAAACAAAAGCCGCAACCACTCAAAACGCCTCAAAATACGATGCAACGATTTGCTGTCCTCAACACACGGTGATCAGCAATTTTGGTTAAACTAGTGAGAAACAAGCTGGATTCGATCTGAGCCTGTTTGAGCTTCAGCTCACTGCTATTCACTTGCGATGAAAGATCAATTGCTTGCTGTTCAATAATTGCATGGCCTTCAACTTTGGCTGAATAAAAGAAACTACTACCCAACATAATGCGAGCACCGAACTGGCGCGCCCATTCAAAATCAAACTGAACTTTAGGGCTTCCAGATACTGCCGGCACAAAGCCACTTTGCACCCCAAATAGTGGCGCTTTGGTTTTCGAATGAAAAGGCGCGCTAAAAACATGGTCAATACCCGCTATGCCGAGCAAATCTGGACGATAACGTTTATTTAGTTCAGTACATTTATTCTCCAACTCTAATCCATTTGCTTTTGGAAGAGCGAAAAACGGTATTCCGTAACGGTTCGCTGTGTTCTCGATATCAACATCCATCGCAGCTATAAAAGCGATGTCCAATGGCACTAATCGGCGTTCCTTCACCCTCGCAATAATGTCCTCGATCACTGGAGTATGCGTTCCGAGGACCAGCGCTAAGCGCTGCAGTCGTTGTTCAGCAATAATGTCTAACGACACGTCAAACGGCTCTAGAAATTTGCTCAATGATTCTTTTAGCACATGTGAACTGGAAATCAGTTCAGATAGCGAAACCTCAACCCTAAGGTACAAAGTGTCGTTTACACGGCATTCTTCAAAGCTAGTGATATCAATACCTGTTTGGGCGCAATGCTGCCCAAATGCGGGAATGAAACCAACGGTCGAACGAACCTGCATTAACAAGATCACAGCGCTACCAGCAATACTAGCTTTGCTCTCTGCCTTGTTCCCAACCTTGTTATTCGTCTTATTGTCTAAATCATTCATAAAGCTGTTATCAAGTCTCTGCTCGCGCAAAGCCAAAGTGTTTATACCTCTAGCAAGCTATAGCAACATCAACGGTGTCTACAATGATGCACATTCTACACCGTTGAGACAAAATGAGAGAGTCGCTGGTGATAGTATTTTTCTTTTGTTAAACTAGCTCCGCGATGAATGCTTGGTGGAAGAGAGGCTTATTTAGTAACAAGCCCACCGAAGACGCAACGTGCTCGTAACCGCTCAGGTACAACGAACCGCTAAAGCTGATCACATCGTCTCTGGAGAGCGCATATTTAGTGCTGCTTCGTTGTTTAAATTATTTATAAAATTTGAATGATCGAAGACTCTAAATCGCCACCGAAGGGGTAATCTTTCAGGTCACCGGACAGAGGAGCAAGCCGTAGCGGCAACTGTACCCTATTTTAGGGACATGCAGTGCTGCTACATTCTACGCTTGCTGAAGATCACAAACTTATTGTTTCTCAGACAAGCGAAATGTATTCGCATAGCGTTAATCGAAGTTATTGACGCGCGTGTGGACAATTGGTTTCGAAACAGACTTTCTATTTTGTATGCGAATGTGCGTTACACAACTCTCAGAAAACTTATGATGAGTGCAGTAAAGTAATTTTCATGCTGATCATGCAAGCTAAAGATTCGACAACGCCCGAGACGACATGACTACACCAAAGCAAACCCCATTATATCAACAGCACATTGATGCTGGCGGCAAAATCGTTGACTTTGGAGGCTGGGCGCTGCCAGTTAATTACGGATCACAAATAGAAGAGCATGTTGCTGTAAGAACCGCCTGTGGAATGTTTGATGTTTCACACATGACAGTCAGCGACGTTAATGGAGCCAATGCGCGTGCATTTCTGCAGAAGCTATTAGCCAATGATGTTTCCAAGACTGATGATGTGGCTGGTAAAGCCATTTATAGCTGCATGCTTAACAAAGATGCCGGCGTTATCGATGATCTAATTGTCTACCATCTAACACCTCAGCATTATCGAATAATTAGTAACGCTGGCACACGAGACAAGGTTATTCCATGGCTGATTGAAGTGGCCGCTGAATTTGACGTCGTTATTAGCGAACGCCCAGAAATGGCACTGTTGGCTGTTCAAGGTCCCAATGCTTTTGAAGTTCTTTCAAAATTTATGCCTTCTGACGACCTTGAGAAAATTAGTTCGCTTAAACGTTTCCAAGCAGCACAGACCCCAAGAGCATTTGTAGGCCGAACTGGCTACACGGGTGAAGATGGTTATGAACTGGTTAGCACAGCCGCCGACATTGTTAGCCTATGGCAGGACTTATTGACTAATGGCGTACAACCATGCGGACTCGGCGCTCGCGACACTTTGCGATTAGAAGCCGGCATGGCTCTCTATGGCAATGATTTAGACGAGGAGCACACGCCTTATGAATCGGGCCTTAAATGGAGCGTCGACACACGTTCTGAACGCAACTTCATCGGCCGAGCCACATTGCAGAACACCCCGCCGAAGTGGCAAAGCATCGGATTAATTTTAGAGGATAAAGGCGTTCTTAGATCCCATCAAACGTTGCACATCGACGAGCAATCCGTTGGCGAAATCACCAGCGGAAGCTATTCACCTAGTCTTGAACGGTCAATCGCCATGGCTCGAGTCAATGCCGACCTAGATCCTAGTAAGCTAGGTCGATTGACTGTAGCAGTGCGCAATAAGTTTTTATCCGTTTCAATTACCAAGCCACCTTTTCTTAAAAAAGGTTAAGTCAGCCGCTTTGAGCAACTGACCTTCAACCACACCAATTAATACCAGACATTAGTTTTGACCCGAGAGATCAAATTATGAGCAGCACAGCATTCGCAAATCGCCACATTGGACTAAGTAACGACGAAATTGAGTTAATGTTAAAAGAGCTTGGTTATGCCTCACTCGACGACCTTACATCGGCCGTCGTGCCTAAACGAATTGCCGATAACAATAGATTAGACCTTGCGGCGGCCGCATCTGAAGAAGAAGCGCTGGCCGAGTTATGGGAGCTAGCCAGCAAGAACAAAGTACTTAAGGCTCGTATAGGTCGCGGCTACTACAGCACGTTCACACCTAAAGTAATCCAACGAAATATGCTAGAAAACCCAGCCTGGTATACCGCTTACACCCCATACCAGCCCGAGATTTCACAAGGACGATTGGAAGTGCTGTTTTTCTTCCAAACGCTCATTACAGAACTCACTGGACTCGATATTGCTAACGCTTCTTTGCTTGACGAAGCAACAGCGGCTGCTGAAGCAATGACTCTTGCGCATCGCGCACTTAAGGGCAAAAGGAATACATTCTTAGTCTCAAAATTCTGTCATCCGCAAACAATTCAAGTACTTAAAACTCGCGCAGCGCCTCTTGGTTTTAATATCCAATTTATCGACGAAACCAAAGACATAGATGGTTGGGACGATGCGTTCGCGATTCTACTGCAATACCCCAACACATGCGGCCAAGTAGTCGACTTAGCGCCAATTACTGCGCAGGCTAAAGATCATGGCACGCTTACTATCATGGCCACCGACCTTTTGGCACTAACTCTATTAAAGACGCCTGCGGAACTCGGCGCTGACATAGCCGTTGGAAATTCGCAAAGATTCGGTGTACCGCTAGGTTTTGGCGGACCGCATGCAGCGTTTATGGCCGTTACTGATTCACACAAACGTTCGCTACCGGGTCGCCTCGTAGGACAATCAATTGATGTTCAGGGCAATCCCGCTTATCGACTTGCTCTACAGACTCGTGAGCAACATATACGCCGCGAGAAAGCCACATCAAACATATGCACCGCACAAGCATTGTTGGCAATAATGGCGACACTTTATGCCATGTACCACGGCCCAGATGGGCTAACGAAGATTGCGACGCGAGTTAACTCATTAGCGTCTAGGTTTAATACCGCTCTTCGCGCTGCTGGCATATCAACCTTAGCGAGCAGTGATACGCTGTTCGACACGGTAGCTGCTGACGGGGTAGATGCCCAAGAAATCATCAAAAACGCACGCGGCAAGGGCTTTAACCTTAGTTCGCAGGGAGGCAATCAAGTACTGGTTTCTTTTGATGAAACATCCACGGAATCTGAACTAGCAATACTACTCGAATGCTTTGGAGTTGATAATAAAGACATCTCTGCAAGCCAAGACATTGAGTTGTCTGATACAGCGCAGCGCAAAGATACATTTATGCAGCAGCGCGAATATCATTGTTATCGCAGCGAAACCGAAATGATGCGTTACTTGCGCAAACTTGCAGACAGAGATATCGCACTTGACCGATCGATGATCCCGTTGGGTTCATGCACAATGAAACTTAATGCTGCAAGCGAAATGACGCCCGTCACTTGGCCTGAATTTGCACAGATTCACCCTCTTAGTCCAGCTGACCAAGTCCAAGGCTATCTTGAGATGATTGCTCAGCTCGAAAAAATGCTCTGCGCATCAACGGGCTACGACGCTATGTCACTACAACCTAACGCTGGATCACAAGGTGAGTACGCCGGCCTATTAGCCATTAAAGGCTTTCATGAAGCAAATGGTGATACCGACCGCGATGTTTGTCTAATCCCTAGTTCAGCACACGGCACTAATCCTGCAAGCGCTCAAATGGCAAACATGCAGGTTGTTGTTGTTCGCTGTGATGACAACGGCAATGTTGATCTACAAGACCTAAATGCCAAGATTGATGCAAACAAAGGTCGAATAGCAGCAATCATGATCACCTACCCTTCGACCCATGGTGTATTCGAAGAGCATGTTACCGAAGTGAGTGATGCCGTTCATGCCGCCGGTGGGCAAGTGTATATAGATGGTGCCAATCTGAATGCACTCGTTGGTGTTGCACAACCAGGTAAGTTTGGCGGCGACGTTTCGCATTTAAACTTACATAAAACATTTTGCATTCCACATGGTGGCGGCGGCCCTGGCGTTGGCCCCATAGGTGTTGGAAAACATCTTGAACCGTTCTTACCCAAAGACAGCCACAACGAAATACGACAAGGCGATGCAGTGAGTGGTGCGGCATTCGGCAGTGCCGGTATCTTACCGATATCGTGGATGTACATTCGAATGATGGGACCCGGTGGTCTACGTCGCGCAACCCAGTGCGCAATTCTCAGTGCAAACTATATTGCCAAGAGACTATCTTCGAACTACCCAATTTTATTCACAGGTAAGTCTGAACTTGTAGCACATGAGTGCATTATTGACACTCGCGGCATGAAAGATTTTGGCGTATCGGTAGACGATATAGCTAAAAGACTCATCGATTTTGGCTTTCACGCCCCGACGATGAGCTTTCCTGTCGCTGGCACGTTAATGATTGAACCTACAGAGAGCGAGTCCTTAGAAGAACTTAATCGCTTTTGTACTGCAATGACACTCATTTTTGACGAATACTTAGCTATTAAAGAAGGAAAGATCAACGCCCAAGACAGCGCCCTGCATCATGCGCCTCATACTCTGGACGTTTTGACTACCGAGAATTTTGACCGAGCCTATTCTCGTCTTGAAGCTGTTTATCCTGACCCTGATATGCGCCATAACAATAAGTACTGGCCACCAGTAGGTCGTATCGATAATGTTTATGGGGATAAAAACTTGATATGCAGTTGTCCACCGATGGCGGATTACGAATAGGCTTCATAAGGCAGACAACAACGAGACCTCTAGGGCAGCAGCGAAATCACCCTCCCTGCTGCCAGAGCCTTGTCCTGTTAGAACCAGCTTGAGCTGGCGCTATCCAAGCGATCTTTGCACTTTGCTAATTGTGTGTGATACCGCGATGCACGCGCGGCTACTCTTTCGGCCGTTGTCAACAACCACTGCTTACTGCGATGGGTCCCGCGAGCATAGCCACCTTGCCCTTCGTGGTAATTTAGGTACTGAGCTTCGGCGTCCCATTTAGACACGTTATTGGTCGTATAGGTCGTATGCATGTACCACTGAACGAAATCATAGGAGTTAGCAAAATTGTCGCGATCTTTAAAACGCGACCCCGTTTCTTTTTGATAACGCGCCCAAGTACTATCTAGCGCTTGCGAGTATCCATACGCGTTGCTAGGCCGGCCCCGCGGTATCACCCATAAAAAATATTGCATTGCAGGTCGAGCATTGTGCTGAAACGAAGACTCTTGGTAAATGATGGCCATTGGCACATGAATCGGCCCACCCCATTTTTCAGCGCTCTTAACCGCACTCTTATACCATTTTGGTTTTTGCGAAAAAATTGAACAAATATCGTCGCGATTACTCGGCGGTGTCGTAGCACACGCTGCGAGGAGACTGCAAAGCAATAGGTAAATCGCCGTTCTTTTCATATCAACTTTATATTTGATGTGTTCGTTCTGTCTTGAATGCCACATGCACTTTTGGGTTCTAGCGTAAACTTTCTGTCCTTCGCATGATGAAATCTTTATCGAATCTTAATTAAACCCGATTAACCTCGTGACCGATGTGTTTTATTGCGAGCATGTAATTCAAAGCTTCACCATTTACTTTCCTGCAAACGCCTTTTTAACTTCAGTTAACTGCCTGCGACTCACTTCAAGTGTTTCATCTGTGTCTCTAAGCTTAACCCGATCTTTACCGCTCTCGTCTTTATACAGACTTTCTAATTGGCCAATATTGGCAATAGAGTTGCGATGCTCTCGTACGAGTTCCCCTGGAAACTGTTTTACCAATTCCTTTAGGGCGACACCTACGATGATTTCTTTTCCAGTACGGGTCATTGCATAAACCAACTTGTCCGCACTTCTAAAAAACAATATGTCACCGATAGGGGTTTTGAGCAAACCACCTTTAAGACGAGATACCACGCTCGACTCTTGTTTAAATGTTTTGGGGGCAGACATGATGCGGGCACGCAGGTGTTCAATTTGCGGCCTTGTTATTCGCGTCAGCTTTGCGAACGCGTCACGTAACTCTTCGGCCGCAACAGGTTTCATCAAGTAGGCAACAGCACTAGACTTAATCGCGTCTAGTGCGAATTGATCATAAGCGGTACAAAAAATGATAGCTGGTGCGGGGTTTTGTTGTCCCATAATAAGAGTCGCCGCATCAAGACCAGTACGATGAGGCATTTGGATATCCATAAGAATCACATCAGGATGAAGGCTTGTTGCTTGCTCAACAGCCTGTAGGCCATCACTAGCCTCGCCAACTACTTCGGCATCAGTGACGCGCTTGAGCAGCCGCCTCAAACGTGCACGAGTTAATGGTTCATCGTCAACTACGAGTACTTTATACATAGAACACTCACTTAGGTCTTACGACCTTTAGGCTTTGTAGACTTCGGTATCTTAATAATCACATGAAACACGTCGTCTTTGGCATTCACTCTGAACGACTGCCGCTCCCCGAATAGTACATTAAGTCGTTCCTTGGTATTTTCAATCGCTAGACCATGGCTCGTGCTAGCTCCCTTTCCTGTTTTAAAGGAATTGCTGAGTTTTATGGAAATATCAGATGCGGTTTCCTTTATGCTCAAATCGATATAAGCCTTAGCTGGCGCCAGTCCTGATGCAATTCCATACTTCAGTGCATTTTCAAACAAAGGCTGAAGGAGCAATTTAGGAATCAAGCAATTTTCAGGGCTTTTAATATCGATTTCTTTAGATAAACGAGGGGGTGGATCGAACCGCCACGACTCAAGCTCGAGGTAACGGTCGCACAAGCGCAGCTCTTTTTCTAAACTGTGTAAATCATCACTTTCTTCAAGGCTCACCCGAAAAAGCATGGATAAGGCCTGAATTGCATTTTCGGCTTGTTCTGAGTCAGTCGCCGCCAACTCACTGATAGTATTGAGACTATTAAACAAAAAGTGCGGCTGGATTTTTGACTGTAATGCATGAATCCTTGATTGTGCTTCTGCCTTGCTGCGCAGCTCTAGAATCTCCAGCAAACTAAACAGCCGGAGCAACAACACGTAAACAAGCGCCATTACTATCATCCGTTCGCCTGTTTGAGCGTTAAGAATAGATTGATCGTACCGTAGCGGTAAGACCAGGTTGGCCAGATACTCTAATACCAGGATCGACGAGGCCCCCAGAGCAATAAGCGTCAAAGACCCTATTACGAGATTGAGGCGCTGTAGTCGTGCACGAGTCCAGCACAAAAGAGCGCAATTGAGTAACACTAGAGACTGAACGTATAACGTCCAGAGCCCATACGACGCAACAGAATGCTCACTCACTCCCAATAACCACATACACGTGGCTACAATCTGTCCAACGAGCAAGCTAAGCAACAATGCGTAATTGCTACAAAAATTAGGGAGATTGAGGTTTGTTTTTAAGTTCACCATTCGCCTTTTCTCTGGTCTCGGGAATTCAAACTCAGAGCTTTCTCCCATGCAGGCATGCGCGTAGGGATGGGCTCGGCACTCAGTTCAACACACTGTCGTAGAGTGAGTTGGGCCGAACACGGATGCGCCGTCACTCGATAAAACCCAAGATCAGATTCAACCCCACCTTTGACTAGACCGTAGCCCAAATGACTTAAGTCGGTAGTGTAGGTTCTCTTACGCAATTGGTGTCGTTCTTGTTCGAACATTATTTCACTCAGTATTTTCATCGCGTCAGACCGGTTTCCTTTTGCAACGTAAGATTGATACGTTGGTAGAGCAACGAGCAGCAACACGCCAATAATAAAGACGACGAGCATGATCTCTAAAAGCGAGAAACCATTTTGTAATTTTCTGAAAGGTAAACATTGCTTATTCCTTTGAACAAATTCTAACACGATCCATCCACCTCCATTTTGTATGCAGCCATTATTGGCTGGTGATCAAATCCTTGATCTTATCTGTTGTTATTTATAGAAAACCTGATGGCTCATTTTAACAGGGTGATGCCTCTTTCTAACAAGGTGATGCCTCTTTCTAATAAGGTGATTCCTCTTTCTAATAAGGTGCGGCCTCCCACCAAGACTTCTTAAAAAATCTTTTACCATTGTCGATTACAACAATATCGCCATAGGTAAAGCATCGACACGTAAATGAAGCGTCACATTCTGAAGCGGCTTTCTCGTCTGCATGAAGCGATGTAAGTGCGCCAACATCAGCTAACGAAGACATGTCGTTTGCTACATTAAGTAGAGTATTTTGATCCGTAAATGCAACGTCAGTGCCGCCATCTGAGATTTCGGTGTCAGGTGCTATTACCACCCACTCAAACACTCTATGCTGTCTCGAGCGAACGGTAGATTCATTGAGGGTAGTATCGGCCAGCAACTCAAATTCATAACAGAATGCGTCATGTTCGCTTGCCTTCAATGAACCACCTTGACCTTCGCTTTCTGGGGAGAGTGATTGGATACGGTAGCGCCCCAACATGCGTCTAAACGTAAGTTGAAGGCTCTTATTTAGATCGGGAACGTAGCTTTCTAAACGTAACGAAAATTTTTGATCAGTTTGGCTAAACCCCGTGGCTTCGATCGATGCTCCACTGCCCTTTGCAACTAATGCTTCGATAACATCGGAATCTATTCCTTGCTGACTAAAGCGCTCGAATACGTCAATTTGACTTCTTAACTCATCGTAACTGGCATTAAATACTAGCAACTGTTGTTGATTGTTGCGCACCAACAACTGTTGCATCTGGTTTGTATTGGTTGCAGTTACTGCAATAACGCTCAGCACAAGAATGATGATTACTGTTACGAGCAGCGCTGCTCCATTCTGTCTTCCGATCTCCATCAGTTTGAGCTCGGCAGCATTACGGTGCTTGAATAGACACTGCGCGGCAATCTGTCGTTGAATTCAACAGCATCCCCGTCGAGCAATTGGTAAGACCTCGCACCTGAACTCTCAACAACCTGATCTCGGCGTAAGCCGCTTCCCGGGCTGATCAAAACAGCAAAGCGAATAGCCTTGAGATGTGGTCTCAGCTTCGATGTTAGATTCGAGTTTGATTTTGTTTGGAGTATCTGCGACCTCCTAAATTCTTGGTTTTGATATTGATCAATAACACCATCCATATCGGTATCCAAGCCATACTGAAACTGTACTAAATCGACCCCCTCTATCAACGGAGCCGCTCGCCCAATAAACGTATGGGTATCGATGTTATACGATTGGCAGTACAAAGATCTGATGCCATCTTGATCAATATCCCCAGACCATAGAATTGTCGCGACCAACACACTTTTTCCGGCTTCTACCAGAATGTCACTACCATCGCATGCTGTTGCTCGTGAACTGATTGCCTTAGTGATCGACAATCGATCAGAACCAGTAGACAACTCATCAAAAGTACAAGCGTTTGAATCACTAGCCACGTTGGAGCGGTTAGCATCTAATGCACAACGACCCTGCGCAAAGAGAGGACTTAACTCTGTCGGCAGTGAATTACTTGGATCACTGCCTGCTTCTCGAATTAATCGAGATAAGGCATCTAAAGTAAAGCGCGCATTTTCTTGTATGAGCGCTTCATTAGTTTGCACCGAAAATGTCTTTGCTGACGTGACCAAATAAGCAATCGTCATCATGACGATGAAAACACTGAGCAACAATCCAACCATGAGCTCAACTAGGGTATACCCTCTAGCGCTTGCGTGTTTTTTCAATTGGTTATTCACTGGGTTCATCATCGCTCCATCAGTGTATTTTGGTGCAATACATACCAAGCCGAACATCTAGCTCAATATCTTCGGCACACTGCGAGCTTGGGCGTGTGGGCGCATTCATAGACCCAGCACTGCTAAATGATTGATTTTGCTCGGCATCCCGAGCGATCCAACGAATGTATAAATTGTATCCTTGTTCTGCTTTTAGCAATGCAACATCAAACCCTTTAAGTGAAACGGCGCCATCGCTAAGGCTTTCAGGCGCTCCCAGCGCCGATGACCCCACTCCCAACAACGGGTCACAAAATGTACTCCAAACATCAAAACCCGCTATTTCCTGAGCAGAGCAGTAGCTGGCTGAAGCACCGGCCGTCACCGAACATTGTTTAGCAGGTTGCGGTGCGCAGATGAAATTGGGCTGACTGCTGTAGTTCGACATCTGAGACAATGAGGACCCACTGAAAGAGCCTAGATAATGAGTTAATTTGTCTTGTGCTGTTTCGTTTTGATTTGGCGCGTCTGAATCAACTAAATGTTTGCTTGAATGAGACGCTCTAATCCGCTCAACAAATTCTTGAGCTTTCCAAACCGCGACACTCCGCTGCCGAGAATCATCCACTCTTAACACAGTGGTTACTTGCAAAGCTGCAATACCAAGAGCCCCCACTGAAAACACGAGAAGTGAAACCAATGCCTCAAGCAAGCTACTCCCGGCCTGTTTTCTCCGCCCGCGTCGAAAATTGTGTTGAGATTTTGTTATGGTTATTAGCAAAACTATTCGATTCAAACCCGACCCTTGACCGGTTACATTTTGGAAGTGCTCTCAATTTGGAGATGTTTCGCAGGAACGGCAGTTTCCCCTAAGCTTCGTTAGAGCTGATTTTAAGGGCGTTTAGGTCTTTAAACGAGGCTATAACCTGCAAAAGCAACCATGCTCGCCAAACGAATAGAAACCCTTTCGAACTCACCCTGTGCACTTAGGATAGATCGCTTTGCTAGTAATCCTCCTATGTTAAAAGATCCTTTTGAGATAAGCGGAGATGTATCTAGGACGAGTGGGCGATCACAGCGCGACGAGAACAAAAGCTCATAGAGTTGGAGCTAATGGTTTTAAAGAAAGCTAGCCTCAACTATCCGTTAAATTTTGCAGAAAGAGAGATGTTACGGTCGGTCGAAGCGTAATTCGATAGGCAGTGAGAACGAGATGTTTTCAACAGGACCATCCGCTTCGTTAACCACTGTACCACCCCAGTGTTTAACCTGATCAATAACTTGTTTCACCAAAATATCTGGAGCAGAGGCACCAGCGGTTATTCCTACGACTTTTACATCATTCAACCAACTTCGGCGAATTTGCCCCGGTTCGTCCACCAAATAACTAGGGACTCCCATGGTTTCGGCTAATTCGCGTAAGCGATTAGAATTGGAACTTGCTGGGGAACCAACAACTAACAGAACATCAGAGTCTCTAGCTAAAGCACGCACGGCGTCCTGCCGATTCTGTGTCGCGTAACAAATATCGTCTTTACGTGGCCCTTGGATCTTGGGGAATTTCTGTTTGAGGTTATCGATTACAACCCTTGTATCATCAACTGACAAAGTGGTTTGGGTAACATACGCTAAATCCTCAGGATGGCTTACCACTAAACCAGCAACATCATTAGCCTCTTCGACCAAATACATGCCAGAATCAGCTTGTCCCATGGTGCCCTCAACCTCGGGGTGCCCTGCATGTCCGATCAAAACTACTTCAGTACCACGATCTCTATAGCGTTTAACTTCCATGTGAACTTTCGTCACTAATGGACACGTGGCGTCAAACACTTTTAAACGCCGCCCAGAAGCTTCATTTTGTACTTCTCTTGATACGCCGTGAGCGCTAAAGATAACAGTCGAATCATCTGGAACTTCTTCTAACTCATCTACAAAAATCGCACCCTTGGCTTTAAGGTCATCTACCACAAAGCGATTATGTACGACCTCGTGGCGCACATAGATAGGTGCGCCAAACAATTCGATAGCCCGCTCAACAATTTCAATGGCTCGGTCTACACCGGCACAAAATCCGCGTGGGTTTGCGAGTAAAATCTTCATAATTATTTATCTTTTCTCTAATTATTTCAGTTCGACTTTTTGCGATCCGAATGGTCGCTGTCTGAGCTTTTATTAACAGTATTTAAACTTGTATTGCCTGTGTTTAAAAAAGGTGCCCCAAAGGCCTCGGCAATCAGAAGCCCTGCACCTACGAATATAGCCGAGTCGGCTACATTAAAGTGTGGATAGTGCCAAGCACCGTAGAAAAAATGAATAAAATCGACCACATATCCGTAAATAACACGATCAATCGCGTTGCCCATTGCCCCTGCGATAATGAGTGTGTAAGCCAAAGCAAGGTGGCGCTCATGCGCTTGCAGTGACCGAATCATAAACGCAAGGACAGCGCTTACGGCTACCGCCAAGCTAGTAAAGAAAATCGTTTGCCAACCACCCGCGTCATTTAAAAAACCAAACGCCGCACCGTAGTTGTGCGCTAACGAGAAATCAAAAACTGGCAATATCTCGACAATACCAAACCGCCCTAAAACATGCTCGGCCCAATACTTAGTGAGTTGATCTGCTAATAAGACGAAAACGCCTATTAACAAAAGGCCTCGTGATCTAGTCATAGTTGCTCTGGTTAATACGTTTAAGGATGATTGAAACTTTAGTCAGTTTGCCTAAATTAGATATACAGTCGTGACTCACCGTCACCATCAATATTTTCTACACAACGACTACATAACTCAGGATGAGCCTCGATAGAGCCCACTTCGGGCTGACGATGCCAGCAGCGTACGCACTTTTCATCATCGACGCGCACTACTGCGAGTTGTAATCCGTTTATATCGGTAGACTTAGCATCCTCAGCAGCTGCAGCCAAAGGCTCTAGACGTGCTGCCGAACTAATGAAAGCAAACTTGAGTTCGGATTCAATCGACGATAGCGCAGCATGTATGTCGCCATCTGCATATAGAACGACGGTCGCATCAAGCGCGGCACCGATCTTGCCTGCGGTTCGGAGTTCTTCAATTTGCTTTGCCACCTGCTCTCTGACCGTTAATACGATTTCCCACACTTCATCAGCCTGCGCGTTCGCGGGAATTTGGTCGAGTTCTTCGTAGCGCGTTGCAAACAAGACACTATCCAAATCACGATCTTGCATGTGCTCCCAAACTTCTTCAGCTGTAAAACTCAAGACCGGAGTAATAACGCGAACCAATGTCTCCAAAATATGATTCATTGCCGTTTGTGCCGAAAGCCTACCGCGAGACTCAGCGGGCATTGTGTAGAGGCGATCCTTTATTACATCAAGATAAAAGCCGCCCATCTCGACAACGCAAAACTGGTGCAACTTCTGATACACATTGTGAAACTGATAGGTCTCATATGCGTTTTCTATGTCTATCTGTAATTGCTTGACTAGCCTTACCGCCCATTGATCCAATGACAGCATTTCCTCAAACGGCAAGCTATGTTGGCGCGCGTCAAAGCCATGCAAGTTACCCAAAAGATAACGAATAGTGTTTCGAATACGTCGATATGTGTCACCAGTGCGCTGTAAAACTTCTTGCGAAAGCGTTACCTCCGCCTTGTAATCAGTACCTGCAACCCACAAACGCAAAATATCTGCGCCTAATGAGTTAATCACTTCTTGAGGCGCTATTACGTTACCCAGCGATTTAGACATCTTACGTCCGTCTTTATCGACCACAAAACCGTGGGTTAATACAGTTTTATAGGGTGCTTGACCATTATTCATTGCAACACTCGACAGCAAACTAGACTGGAACCAGCCTCGATGTTGGTCAGAACCCTCTAAATAAAGGTCTGAAGGGAAGCGTAATTCACTGCGCGCATTTACGACACTGTTATGAGTAACCCCAGAGTCAAACCAAACATCAAGCGTATCGAGTACTTTGTCGTAATGCTCTGCATCGTCTCCCAACATTTCCGATGTCTCGAGGTCATACCAAGCTTGTATGCCTTGCGCCTCAATCATAATTGCAACTTTTTCCATCAACGCTGGAGTATCCGGATGCAACTCACCTGATTCCTTATGTAAAAAAACGGCAATCGGTACACCCCAGTTTCGTTGTCGTGAAATACACCAATCAGGTCGACCCTCAACCATAGTATTAATTCGAGCTTCGCCCCACTTTGGCTCCCAGTTAACGGTCTTAATCGCTTCTAGTGCGAGCGCTCGTAAGCCTTGTTTACCTGGCTTTCGCTCCATACCAATAAACCACTGTGCAGTGGCGCGATAGATCATTGGCGTTTTGTGGCGCCAACAATGTGGGTAACTGTGCTGATAATCTTCGTGTTTTAGTAAAACTCCACGTGCATCAAGCTCTTTGACAACTTCTGCATTTGCTTTAAAGACAAACTGCCCCGCGAATATCTCGGTAGAGTCTAAATAAGTACCCGTAGCACCCACCGGGTTATTCACGGGTAGGTCGTAAAGTTTACCGACGGCGAAATCTTCTGCGCCATGCGCAGGTGCCGTATGAACAGCTCCTGTACCTGCATCTGTGGTGACATGATCTCCAAGAATTACCGGCACTTTCTTGGCATAGAACGGGTGTCGAAGTTGAAGGTGCTCAAGCGCTTCGCCCTTAAAACTTGCAACAATTGCACTGTCTTCGTCCAGTTCATATCGTTCCAGAGCGCTGGAAACAAGGTCCTGAGCCAACACCAATTGATGTTCGCCTGCGTTTACTAATACGTAATCCAACTCAGCATGAAGCGCTACGGCTTCGTTCGCTGGGAGCGTCCAAGGTGTCGTTGTCCAAATAACCAATGACGGACTTCGTAAATCCTGCTCTGACACACCAACTCTTTGCGCGAAATCCTTTTCGTCCGACACGACAAATTTTACATCAATGGCAGGCGACACCTTGTCTTGATATTCAACTTCGGCTTCGGCAAGCGCGGATGCGCAAGCTGGGCACCAGTACACGGGCATTAAGCCATGATAAAGATGTCCTGATTCAACAATTTTTGCGAGACTTCGTACCGTATCTGCTTCGGTATTAAAATCCATGGTGAGATAAGGTGACTCCCAGTCGCCCTGAATCCCTAACCTCTTGAAATCCTTTTTTTGCAGCTCAACCTGAGTTGCAGCATATTCTCGGCACTTCTGACGAAACGTTTTCTTGTCAATCTTCTGCCCTGCTTTGCCGTGTTTTTTCTCTACCTGTATTTCAATAGGCAATCCGTGGCAATCCCAACCAGGAATAAACGGCGCTCGAAAGCCCGCTAAGTTCTTAGACTTAACCACAATATCTTTAAGAATTTTTTGCATAGCATGGCCAGTGTGAATGTTGCCATTCGCATAGGGGGGACCATCGTGCAGGGTAAATAGCGGGGCATCTCTGCGTTGCTCGAGCAAGGAGTGATATGCGTCAAGTGACGCCCACTTCTCCAATATTCTTGGTTCCTTATTAACCAAGCCTGCTTTCATCGCGAAATCCGTTTTCGGCAGGTTAATTGAATCCTTGTATTGGCTTCCTGGCTTATCCTTACTCATCTTTTTCTATTTAATTTAATAACTTACACAATCGTAAGCTAGGGTGTTTGGTGTGGAATTAGTATCGATTTTGTGAACGGCGTATTTTAGTGGACTTATGCGTTATAACCAACGCAATTAGTAGCTTAAGGGTCAATCTTTGTGGATTCTTTACACTCAGTGCTAATCCACAGCTAATAAAGACAACTCAAATTGAAAAACAGGTCTCAAAAGCTGATTCTTTAGCCTAGCGGCAAGCCATTAGAATTCTTCGAGCCTCGTCCGCGTCTCTTTTTATTTGTGTCTTCAGGGCCTCTAAAGATTCGAATTTCTTCTCACAACGAATCTGCTTTATAAAATCAACACGTATTTTCATACCGTAAATATCTTTCTCAAAATCAAATAGATGTGCTTCTAACCGCTGCTCTTTTCCATCCACTGTTGGTCGAACCCCAACATTAACCACGCCAGGAATGAGTGCTCGGGAATCATTGCTCGCCCCACTTATAGGGTCTACCGCCACCCTAACTGCATAAACTCCAGCGACGGGAACACGCCTGTCTCCCAAAACAACATTGGCTGTGGGAAACGACAACGTCCTACCGAGCTTTTGGCCTTCGCTGACGATGCCGCTTATAGAATACGGTTGACCTAACAATTCAGCTGCAAGACTTAGCTCATGTTCCTCCAGAGCCTTACGAATTCGGCCACTACTAACCCGTTCTTGCCTAAGCAAGATAGTGTCGTGTTTCTGCACTCTAAAACCACGCTCATCTCCGGCTTTGCGCAACGTATCGAAATCTCCTTCACGTTGGTGTCCGAACCGAAAGTCGTCGCCGACGCTCAAGAACTGTGTCCCCAAACCATCTAACAAAACTTCTTGAATAAAACGCTCAGGACTGTAATGCGAAAACGCATCGTCAAATTCAATGCTCAACACTTGGTCCACACCTAGCTCAAACAATATCTCGGCTTTTTCTTCCAATGTCGAAAGACGAGCGATAGACCCAGGCGCAAAGAATTCTCGCGCCAGAGGCTCAAAAGTCACAATAGTAGACTTTAGCGACAGCTCTTCGGCTTGGTTAAGCAACGTTTGAACGACATGCTGATGGCCTTTGTGCACGCCATCAAAGTTACCGATCGAGACAACCGATGGTCGATTTTGATGCCTTAGTGAGGAGATCCCTTGTATCAGCGACATGATTAATTTTATAAGTTTAAGTTTTGTTAAAAAAAGAAGATATTAATAAATGCACTGAGGGTTTAGTGTTCTGCTTGGCATTATACCGCCCAGTCTGGATCCTGCTCTTCGATATACTCGACCAATTTGCGTCTCGCTGAAAAAAGCGAATCATAGCCTCTAACGTAGCTAATACCCAATTCTGGATATCGCCAACTCAAATAGCCGTCACCAACATCAAACTCCACAACCCATAAGCTACTGGGTAGTGTACCTAGTTGCTCCATCTTAACTTTCCAGCGTTCTACCACGACCTCAAAATCATTCTCGATAGCCGCGCGACGCGGATCATTTGAAAGCATTCGGTCCAGGCGGTAACGAATCGGCACTAGTTCTTGGCGATGACGTTTAGTAATACGCTTAATAAGATCGAGCAACTCGCACGCCTCATCCAGAGAAAATATCTTTGGGTTAGACCCTATGTCTCTAATCGGCATGAGCGAGCGAATGGTCGTATTATTGGTAGATGATGTTCAAACACTAGGCTTTAGTAATAATGCTTGTGGCCGTAAACCTAAGACATGTAATAAGCCAAAATAGGTAATAACCGCGGCTATAACCACACCCACAACATTCCATACGCGTTCGGCCAAATTACGCTCAAACCAGACTTGATCTGCCGCCGTAAAATACCATAAGACTGTGCACATCGCCCCAACGGCAATACCAACGCGTAACATAAACCAAAGCCAACCTGGTTTTGGCATAAAGATTTTACTCTTAATTAATATTCCCGCGAGCAATAACGTATTGACCCAAGCAGCAATCGAAATCGCCAAAGCCAAACCTGTGTGGGCTAAAGGACCTACTAAAGCAATACTCATCACAATATTAACGAATACCGAAACTACGGCCACTTTCATGGGCGTGCGAGTGTCTTGGCGCGCAAAAAAACCGGGTGCCAACACCTTTACAAAAATGAACCCACAAATCCCAATGGAAAAGGCTTGTAGCGCAAATGCTGACTGTTGTACGTCAGCTACCGTAAATTGATTGTAGTTAAACAGTGTGGTCAACAATGGAACCGCTAACATGATCAATGCAAAGGTCGAGGGTACTGCGATCACCACCACCCACCGTAACGCCCAATCCAGCATGTCACTAAAACTTTGTGGGCTCCCCGATGTATGTTCTTTCGAGAGGTTTGGCAATACAACCGTGGCAAGCGCAATCCCAAACACACCAACAGGAAACTCCATAAGTCGGTCAGAATAATACAACCACGTCACACTACCTGTGACCAGAAAGGACGCCAAAAACGTATTCACTAATAAGTTAATTTGCGCAACCGATACGCTGAACACGGCAGGTCCCATTAGCCTCGCGACTCGCATCACAGCGCTATTGCGAAAATCCAATGTAGGCATGACTAAAAAGCCTTCAGTCTTTAAAGCAGGTAATTGGATGAGAAGCTGTAAAACTCCTGCAATCATGACCCCAACCGCGAGCGCTTTAGAGCTGGGTTCCATAACGGGCATGAGTTGCCACATCGCCAGGATCAAGCAGATATTGAGCATGACTGGGGTAACCGCCGGAACAGCAAAGCGGTTCATGGTGTTCAACACACCCGCCGACATCGCAACAATCGAGATGCAAAAGAGGTAAGGAAACATGATCTGCAGCGCACCAACAGTTGCTGCGTATTTGTTTGGATCATCGACGAAGCCCGGTGCCAATAAGGTCACTAAAGCATCGGCATATAAGACCCCCAGCGCAGATAAACCTAAGGTGACAACTCCAAGCAAACCAAAACTTGCTGCGACAAACTGCTTAGCCTCGGTTGTGTTACGTTCACTCAACTCCGAAAAAACCGGCACAAAAGCTTGCGAAAATGCGCCTTCAGCAAAGATCCGGCGTAAAAAATTTGGAATTCTAAACGCCACAAAAAATGCATCGGCCAGCGCTGAAGAACCCAAAACATTGGCCATAATGATGTCGCGCACCAATCCTGAAATCCGCGACACTAAGGTCATCAGACTAACAATGGCTGTGGACTTTAAGAGTTTAGACGACACTGAGGCTATCTCGTGGCAATTGAGTTGCCCTATTCTAAACAGTCTGGCGTCTTTCAGCGAGTTAAAGTCAGACACATATTTAAAGGCGCTGCGATCTGATCATCAAAATCTTGCAAAAACAGGTGGAAACCATGACTTGATAAACGCTTATTTATCCGCCTGCCGTAGCTAGACACCTCGCTTAATGACTAGACCTACCAACCTATTACATAGCGGCTTTTTAAGCCCAGAACAAACTTTATCGAAGTCGCTATGACGAGACTAATACCTAACGCAATAGCTATAGTATAAAACCAAGAGAGTAGCTCAATACTGGGACGAAACTCTGTGATAACCGCGCTATTGGACATTGCCATCAGCACCCATTCATGCAAAAAGTATAAAGCGAAACTCGCCGATGCGACTGTCTTAAGTGCTGGTAGTCGAAACCTCTGCAGGCGCAAGCAAAGCCCAAGAAAGAACAGAGACAAACTTGCTTTCTGCCAAATCATGTAATCGAAACTGGTGAGAGTAAACATGTTCTGCTTATGTAAGTTATCAACCACATCAGAGAAGCTTGCCTGCAAACCTGCAAGAACCAATGCGATTGCCCCAAACACAAGACAGAATCTTTCAATAGGCTGCTTAAGATTTTGCCATTGCAGCCCGACATTTATGCCTAGAAAATACAATGGCGTAAAATAAACAATTGAATGAATGACGTTCAAGTTGGACTCAGGTCGGTGCACGGCGCTCGAAACTAAAAAAGCGAATAACAATAGAACCACTCGCAACCTAGTATTGGCACGGCTATAACTTAAGTAGAGTGGCGATAGAAGAAAAACACAAAAAATAAATGGGATATACCAATATGCACCAGAAATCTTACCGTAGAGAAGGTATGTTCCTAACAATTGGGCATGGTCCCATACATGGTCCCATACATGGTCCCATACATGGTCCCATAAAATATTCGGCAGGCCAGAACCTGACAGCTGATAAAAGGGCAAATCGGCGTCAGACCATAAGTAAAACGCATACCCTAGCGTCGTTATTATTACGTATGGCAGAAGCACGAACTTAGTCTTTGCCGCCATAAAAGTCGACAAACTGAAATCTTTCGCGTATCGATAACACAGAAAAAAACCTGACACGAATACAAACAAAGACGTTCCTCCTTTGACCATAATAACCAGCATCTTCTCTGCAAGCGTGTTTATGTGCCAAGGAACGTTTGAGTGGCCCGCAATGATTATTAAAATAGCAATCGCTCGAAAATAGTCAAATGCAACCACCCTATAACTACTCTCGCGGCAATCGTCGACTTTTGGAATTGCTACTTCAACGTCATTGAGACCAGGACCTTTGAGACTAACTATGACGAACTCTGCATATCTTTAATGAACGCGGTCGATTCATCGATCGATGCTTCCATCTGACGAACAAGTTCTTTGACCTTAGACTCTATTATTAGCGATTCTGAAGACAAACTATTGACCGCTCGTGCATTCAAGTTGTGCTTCAGAAACAAAGTATTATCCTGCAGCACCTGCAGCACCGGCATTACTCGGGCATGCGACTCACGCATCTGCTTATAGATAACACCGTACCGCTTCTTTGTAGTCTCTAGGTTTCGAGCGCTAATGCTCTTTAATTTTGCGCTTTGATATTCCTTTATCTCTGCGTGCCACTCTTCAAACAATGCTTGAGCCACTCGATCAACTGCATCAATCCGACTATCTAGTTCATTAGCTCTGTCTTCACTTAGTGCAACGGCGTTTGCCATCCTTTTGTACTTCTTCTCGAGCCCTCTATTGTCATCGACCTTTATAAGACTGGCTAATTCTTCATAAGCGCTCTGAAACTGCTCTTTTGCCTGCTCTTGAGTTAAGGAGGTTTTCTCAATACGATCGACAAGTATCTCGCGTTTATGGATCCCTACGCTTTCCAACGCCGAGTATTGGACTTTCTGTGCAGTTCCGCACGCCGTGAGGGACACGATGAGTAATAGAGTTAGAAACGGTTTCATTGATAATAACCAAATAGTTAGCTTAGAAACCAATCTTAACAAAACTGGATCTATTGCCGAGTTAAAACGTGTTAAATTTTGTGGGTTAAATACTCAGCCTAAACAAAAATGAACGCATTCTTACGCCTACTCCCTCAAATTATTAGCTCGCAATCCGTTAAAGGCAAAAAACGTTGGCTCGCTGTTCTGCTTAGTCTACTGTCGGCCTATCAATTATTGAGTCCCAACGGTATTGGCGCTGAGTGGGGAGTGCCAAGTTACGACACGTTTTACAAGGAGCCTCGCGACATCCTTATTTCAAGAGTAGAGGCCGCCAGTGATGCACAGAAAAATGGTGTAGAAGAGTTTCGCTCAGCATTGCAACAATTCAAAGATGTGACTGACTTTGACGGCGGTGAACTAGAAATCAAATTCACAAAATTGAGCACAGCCTTTCACGACAGCGAAGATGCTGCTGCACAGGTGAGTTCAAGAATTAGCCGCGTTGTCAGCGCGACAAATCGCTTACTTGATGGTTGGAGTGATGAGCTGAAGCAATATCACGATCCTGCTATTAAGCGAAAGGCAGAAGACCAATTCGACCAAACAAGATTACAAGCCGAAAGACTCATTGCCTCAATGCGTAAAACAGAGTCGAAAACTGTTCCTGTTCTAGCCGCCTTTAAAGACCAAGTATTATTTCTAAAACACAACCTCAACATGCAAGCGATAGGCTCTGCACAAGCGCAAAGTGTAGCAATTGAGAACGATGTAAACGAACTTATTGATGAAATGGAAGCATCTATCAACCAAGCTCGTGAGTTTATTGGTCAATTGGATTCATGATCTAATTTTTCGGGATTTGGCCTGTCTTGAGGGTAAAACAGACATGTCACAGCGTAAAAGGTCGATAATGTGGAAAAAAAGCAATCCTTGGCCATATTCGCTTGACTTCAATTTCCAAAATCTGCATATTTCGCCTTCGATTTTTTGAGGGCTAATACAGTGGCAAATTCTCCACAAGCACGTAAACGTGCAAAACAAAACACCGTTCGTCGATTGCTTAAACATTCGCAACGTTCAACTGTTCGCACAGCGATTAAAAAGCTAGAAACTGCAATCACTGCGGGCGATCAAGCAGCTGCTCAAGAGGCATACAAAGTTTCTGTGTCTATGATTGATAAGGCAACCGTAAAAGGGCTTCATCACAAGAACAGAGCTTCTCGTTTGAAAAGCAGACTGAACAAGCGCGTGAAAGAGATGGCTGCATAAGCAGATCCAGAACGATCATTAGCGGTATGGCTTGCATTGGTTGTCTTAACTGACGCCGCGCAGGTCAGTACAAAAAAGACCCTTTTGGGGTCTTTTTTTGTGTCTGCTTGTTAATTCTAGGACGTTATTACTGAGAGATTATTTTCTGTACAGCCTCAGAACGAGAAAACAGATTAGAATAAAACCAAGTGGTCTCGATGAACAAGTTCAGCGTCAGCAAGTTCGCCTAACATTGAACGAACCGACTCGCTCGATAAGCCCTTAATGCGCTCTGCGTCATTTGACGAGTAATTGGTCAACCCTCGACCAAATTGGTTGCCGTCTGGGCCACACAAAGATACTAATGAGCCACGCTCAAACTGGCCTTCCACGGAGCGCAGTCCTACCGGAAGTAGACTGCGGCCAGATTCGCTCAACACCCGCACGGCACCAGCATCCAAAATAAACTGACCTGATATTTTTAACTGATTGGCCATCCATTGCTTCTTAGATGACACGCGTTGCGAAGGAATTAGAAAAGTACCGAGCTCTTCGCCATCGACCAACCTAACCAACACATCGGGTTGTCGGCCACTTGCAATAAAAGTAGCCGCTCCTGATCGAGCAGCGACCTTTGCTGCCTGTAATTTAGTGACCATTCCTCCGCGCCCCAAGCGCGAACCGCCTGTGGCCATATCAAAAATGGTTGAATCATTGACCGAAACCTCAGACAACAACTTTGCTGAAGTGTCCGTTCTGGGGTCCGCGGTATACAGGCCTTCTTGGTCGGTCAAAATAATAAGGGCGTCGGCATCCACAAGATTAGCAACCAAGGCACCCAAGCTGTCGTTGTCGCCAAAACAAATCTCTTCGGTTGCCACCGTATCGTTTTCATTAACAATACTAACAACGCCCAAACTAATCAAACTGGTGAGCGTGGCTCTGGCGTTTAGATATCTATCTCGATTGGCAATATCAGCGTGGGTTAATAAGACTTGTGCGCTCTGCACTTTAAACGCAGAGAACGCATCATCGTACGCACGAACTAGGGCCGCCTGCCCTACTGCGGCAGCCGCTTGCAACATATTAATTTTAGTAGGACGTTCTTGAATATCCAAAGCCGCAAGTCCTGCCACAATAGAACCAGAGCTGACCAAGACAACATCCATGTCGCGCGCTCTAAGTGTTGATATCTGTGCTGCCAGCGATGCAATAAAACCTGGATCTAAACCCTTTCCATCTTCAGTAACTAACGCTGATCCAACCTTAACCACCACTCGACGCGCGGTAGCTAATTCTTTACGTACAATCATGTCTTTGGTTCAGGGTCGCTCGGTATTGATTGTAGTACTTCAGGTTCGCTGGCTCTCTCTACTTCTTCGATATGGCGCATAATTGCATTAACCAATTCTTGAGTGCCTTCGCGGCCAATAGCCGATATCTCGAACACAGGCCCCGTCCAATCCAATTTCTTTAAAAGTGCTTTAACAATATCTTCACGGTCTTCATCTAAGACCGTGTCGGTTTTATTAATAACCAACCATCGGTCCAATAGATTCAGGTGAGTGTCGTACTCTTCACTGTATTGATCTAACTCTCCTGCGATGGAGGTTACATCGTTGAAGAGGTCCGCGTCTTCATCGCCATAGGGTGCAATATCCACCACGTGCAGCAATAGTTTAGTGCGTGCTAAGTGCCGTAAGAACTGAATACCCAGCCCGGCACCTTGTGAAGCGCCTTCGATCAAACCCGGAATATCAGCGACTACAAAGCTACTTCCCATACCAAGACTCACAACGCCAAGTTCAGGATGCAGAGTTGTAAACGGGTAATTCGCCACTTTGGGGGTTGCTTGTGAGATTGCTCTGAGCAAGGTTGATTTACCCGCATTGGGTAAGCCAAGCAAACCAACATCGGCGAGCACCTTAAGTTCTAGTCTTAAAGTCCGAGCATCACCAGGCTTACCCTTAGTGATCTTGCGCGGCGCTTGATTAGTACTCGACTTAAATGTGTGATTACCTAAACCGCCTTCACCACCGCGCGCAACGATTTGACGTTGTCCTTCTTCAGTGAAATCAACAATGAGCTCATCAGTCTGCGCGTCATAAACCAAAGTGCCTATAGGTACCTTCACAAAAAGGTCGTCGCCACCAGGCCCGCTTTTGACTTTACCCGCACCGGTTTTACCGCCGCTCGCGGAGTAACTGCGAACAAACCGAAAGTCGGCTAGTGTATTTAGCCCATCAGTTGCTTCAAGGTAAACACTTCCGCCATCACCGCCGTCGCCACCATCAGGGCCGCCACGTGGTATGTATTTCTCTCGGCGAAAACTAAGAGCACCGTGCCCTCCGTTACCCGCTCTAACTGTTATTTCTGCTTCGTCTACAAATTTCATATCGAGAGTATAAGCGTTCGCTTACAGGTTGGCTCTAAAGACTGCTACAAATCGAACTAAAGTTCCACTTCTAACGCTTTTAAGAACTCTAAGGTTTAGATCTACTTACAATTTTTTGGTTTTGGAAGCCCAGCGTATTTGCTAGCTGTCTTTGTGGGGCCTTCAGGAAATAGTTGATGAAGGTAGCGACTGCTTGCATTCTCATCACCAAATGCCTTTTTGAAGACGCGCATAATCATGCGCATCGGTGGTGGGATATTATAGTCCTCATAATATTCCCTAAAATAGTGAATAATTTCCCAATGCTCTTCTGTCAGCACAATGTTATCGGATTCAGCAATAGTCTGAGCAACCGTAGGATTCCATGCCAACCGATCCTTCAAGAAACCCTGATGATCCGTGAACAAAGGCCGTCCGTTAACGTCTATTGAATGTCGATCAGCCATAGCTCGCACTACCACGCAACTTGCTTTTGGTGCATCGGAACAAGATCAGGCAGCTGATCTGCTCTGATAAGCGTAACCGAGTCGTAGCCAACATCAATACCGCGTATCTGAATATCCTCGATCAGCGCGTAGACGGTACTTGTTTGAGCCTCACACTTTGCCATAAAACTCGCTAAAGACAGCTTGTTGTTAAGTGCCCCCACAGCGTCTTCGACGAGCAGAATAGAGTCCCCTTCAGAGGCATAACCAAGGGCTTCGTATAACCACACAGAATTGTGGAGAGAGTCCTTAATAACAATCAAGTTTTTCATGAGCTATTTAAATTCAATTACTTTTGGTTATAAAGGGCCGTAAAACACATCCTAAAACACCAGCACTTCGTCGTGCTGATCAATCAACGTAGCAATTTGGTCACGCGACACTAGTTCATGCTCAACCGTTAAATCATCAGTGCATAGTCCTCGCGCATTAAGACTTTTATGGCAAACATATACGTGCTCACACCCAAAATCGTATAGAGCGGCAAACGGCTTGCTCAATAGTTTCGGTCTTATAGTACTGCCGCGTAATTGGCTAGACGGCGTATTGGATTGTTCTTGACCCTGTCCACGTTTAACAATAAAAACACCATCATGCAAAAATAAAGCGCTCACATTTAGCTCCATTGCACAACTTGCCATCAACGCATCTAGGCCATCAGCGGCACTTCGGCCATGCCATGCACTGCTTCGAAAGACATAAAGAATTGTTGTTTTACTCATTCGCTTATCTCAACGCATTCATGCGAATCGCATCAGGTGACTGGAAGACAGCATTGCATTATGAAACTGAGCCAGACCTACCACAGAAAAACCGTCAGCGAGATTTTGTCCGTCGATTTGATGGTCGTCAGCGCTTTGGGCTCCAACCACACCTCGCCTTTCTGCACTTGCGATACAGACGCTAAGATCTAAGCCATAGTCCCTCTGAAGACCTTGCCATAGCTTAGTTGCATGGAGTTCGTCCGCTAAGGGCAGCAACTTCGAATTCGCAACACTCGCTCCTTCTGAATAAAAGAACACCTGCTTAACGCTCTTACCTTGCTCTAAGGCCGCGATCGCGAAGCGCAACGCCGACTCATTAGCCTGCGAACCAAGAACGCTGCCCGTGACTAAAATCGTAAACGACTCTTGCTGAATGCTCGAATGCTTCATTATCTAGTTAGCCTGAAGATTAAAAACACATATACGTGAGGTAAATAAAATTATTTGAAGAAGCTGTCTTCAAGCTCGTCGACCGTAGTTTTGGGCATCTGCAAATAAAAGCCTTGTTTTGATATATCAGCCATTACATTTACAGGGTCTGCTTGAGGCATGTATCGCTGCGCATGCAATGTAAATTCTGTCACAAAACTCAAATCCCCCAACCTGTTCAACAAGGCCGCTGGCACAAGTTTGAGTTCCGTATCTGAATCGTTTTCTGCATCAGTATTGCCTGCGGCATACAACTCCTCCATTAAACAAGGGAGGAACAGAAAATGATCATCTTTTAATGAACCTTTGTAGACGAAACACTGCATTTCGTCTGTGGCTAACGCCGGTGATTTATTAGAGACATCGTTCATTGTATTTATCAGGCTCCTACTCAACCCTTTTGGATTAAAAAGATATAACTTTTCTTGCCGCTATCAATCACATCAACTTTAGTCGCAAGTAACGAATGCGGGAGATGCTTGAGCATAGCGTCGAAATCACCCACCGAGCTCGGATCCGTAGAAATCAACTTTAGTGACTCACCTACCGCCAGAACCTTTAGCGCTTGCTTAGCTTTTAATAGCGGGATCGGACACCGTGTACCACTGGTGTCTACCACCGAGGTCGGCACCACCGATTCATAAATATCTGGATTTTGTAGTTCTTGCATTTCTTTAACAATTTCTCGCTGTAGAGTAAGCTAAACTCTTGAATGTGGGTCAATACCTGAAGATGCTGCACCCGAGTCGCGCCTTCTGCATCTTAGCCTTAGCCTCAAAACGATCGGTAGTTAGTATATGGCGATGATTATAGCAACTTGCAAGATAACGTGCGGTCTACTTCTGCAACTAAAGACTGTGTGTTTCACGACACCTAACATGCATGAACTCATATCCATTGATTAAACCAATGTTATTTAATATGGCTATTACAGACAAATATATCGACACGCTAACAAAGCCGGCTCTATTCTTTGTGGCTTTACTGATCTGCACACCTTTTGTAAATACGTCCAAGGCAGCGCGCGAAGACCATTACGACCAATTGCCAGATCTCGGCTCAACGGCTGCCAATTATCTCAGTGACCATGATGCTGGCTTACTTGGAGCAGCATTCATCCGCCAATCTCGGTACAGAATGCCGTATATATATGATCCAGAACTGGTTCAGTATGTAAATGATCTGGGAGACTCCTTACTCAAACACAGCACCGACGCGGATAAGGACTATCACTTTTATTTGATCGACAACGACGTGATCAACGCATTTGCCGTGCCTGGTGGCCACATCGCTTTGCATAAGGCGATTCTTGTAAAATCAGAAACTGAGAGTGAATTAGCATCCGTTGTTGGCCACGAGATCTCCCACGTTACTCAACAGCACATAGCCCGTAAGATCGAAGGCTCTCGGTTCGACAGCATCATCGCATTGGGCGCTCTACTCGCGGCGGCGGCGGCTGGAGGCGGGGAAGCAGCCCAAGCCGCGTTTGGTTTAAGTCAAGCCACCATCATTGACCGACAGCTTCGTTATAGCCGCTCATATGAAGCTGAGGCAGACTCATTGGGAATACGGTTGATGAGCAAGGCGGGTTACAACCCTGCGGCCATGCCCGTCTTTTTCAAACGCTTATTGGATGAAAACCGCATCAACGAATCCAGTGCGCCTGAATTTATGCGCTCGCATCCTCTGACCATTAACCGGATTGCTGAATCGTCAGAACGCGTAAAACTTTATCCTGTGGTTGAAGATCGCGACGAAAGTCACTTTAAACTTATGCAAGCCAAAGCAATGGCGGGGTATGCCGAAAACCCGTCACTAATTAGGGACATGTATCGCAGCAAAATAAAACTTGGCGACAACTCTATTGCGACACGCTATGGCTATGCATTGGCGTTGTCAGAAAATAATGAATTTGACTTGGCTAGACAAGAATTCAAACCGTTATTGCATGAGTATCCAGAAAACGTAACGATCGCGCTTTCTAACGCCAATAACGAGCTAGAGGATAAAAATATAGACAAAGGCCTAGACTTACTTGAGATTCTATTCACTCAAGAGCGCGCGAAAGGCAACCATCTTATAGATATTTACTACGCCAACTCCTTGGTACTGACCGACCGAAACGAGGAAGCGATCCCAATTGTTCGCTCAGCCATCGCCAACGAAAAAAGCGAGCCTTACTTGCATATCTTGCTGTCGCGAGCGTACTACGAAACAGGCGACCGCATGCGTTCTTACCAATCGCGCGCTGAATATCACTACCTACAAGGCAACTATGAATTTGCGTTGCGTCAAATAAAAATGGCGCTTGATCTTAGTGATTCTGCATATGAGACCGCAAGGCTGAATGCTCGAGCCGTCGATATCGTAGAAGAGATTCGCGAGCTGGAAAAGCTATAGAATTGAATCCTGACTTTTGATGATTGATTTCAGTTGTCTTAAATCAGCAATCGCTCAAAGATCTAAAGTGAGTGAAATCTAGCCGAAAAAGTGCAGCATTAACTTCGTTGTCTCTTCTGGTCGCTCCAAGTGAATCATATGGCCTGCGCCTTCGAGCAAATAATAATTCTCTTCAGAAATATTTAAGCTTGATCGAATGTCGTTTATTCTGTCGGCTGACTCTAAGCGCGAGTACATGGGTGAGTGAGTCGCCATTGCTAAACCGACCTTCGCGCTAATCTCAGACCAAATCGCTTGGATGTCGTCGTAGTTATATCGATAAGGATTGGTGTATCGATGTGCGTGATCGTGTTTCAGCCTAAAGCCCCCTTCTGGCCCAGCCGGCTCTGCCCATAAATCGAACAGCGTTTCTACTATGTCAGGCGCCAGCTGCGGGTTGCTCTTATGAATTGACATTAGTAATGCTTGACGACTCGGATACAAACGCGCAGGTTGCTCGCTTAATACTTCCATCATCCAGCGCCGATACTTTTCTGGCGCCTCTTTTGGCACTGTCGGCAACAGGCCAGCGGATTCAAGACTAAGAACGCGCTTTACTCGATGAGGGCTGATCCCAGCGTACATCATGGCTATATTGCCGCCCATGCTGTGACCGGCCAAATCCACTGGCTTATTCGGCGCATAAACATTCAATAACGCCTCTAGATCAGCCAAATAGTCTGGAAACCAATACCCCGGTGCATGATCAGTATCACCAAAGCCTCTAAGGTCTGGCGCAACAACATAAAAATGCTCGGCCAACTTAGGGGCGATGAATTGAAAACTACCACCGCAATCCATCCAGCCGTGCAACAGCACTAAAAGAGGTTTAGAAGAGTCACCCCATTGAGTGATACGGGTGTTCAGACTACGTAGCTTTAAAGTGCTGGTTTGCATATCTGTCGCTTGCATAACTAAGCTTCCAAAGACTCCATAGACAGGCCAACCACTTTTTGCATCATTCGGATAACTTGATTGCTATAGCCTGCTTCGTTGTCATACCACACATACAAAACAACACGAGAGCCGTCGGCAATGGTTGCTCCACCATCGACAACGCCTGCATGCGTTGACCCAACCAAGTCTGAAGAAACGACTTCCGTTGAATAGGTAAAGCCAATTTGTTCTTGCAGTGGCGAATGGTAAGAGATAGCACGAAACGTCGCGTTCATTTCCTCAGCTGTAACTTCCGTTGCGAGGTTAAGGTTCATAACCGCCATGGAAACATTAGGCGTAGGTACACGAATCGCATTACCCGTAAGCACTCCGCTAAGTTCTGGCAATACTTTGGCTACTGCTTTAGCCGCACCAGTCGATGTGATCACCATATTCAATGGCGCGCTCCGACCACGACGCTCCGCTTTATGATAGTTATCAATTAGGTTTTGGTCGTTAGTGTAAGAGTGAATCGTTTCGACGTGGCCACTAACGATACCGTATTTATCATGCACCACTTTCAATGGAGGGACTATCGCATTAGTCGTGCACGAAGCAGCACACAAGATCGTGTCGCTTGCTTCAATTAAACTGTCATTAATGCCGTAAACAATATTCTTAATGTTGTCGCCTTTGGCTGGCGCGGTCAGCAATACTTTGGAAACCCCGTTACAAGAAGTGTGTTGACCAAGACCTTCTTCATCTTTCCAGATACCGGTGTTATCGACAACCAAAGCATCCTTGATTCCATACTCTGTGTAATCAATAGTCGCTGGCGACTCAGAATAAATAAACTGAATAAAGTTACCGTTGGCCAGTATAGCGCGGCGCTCAACATCAACCGATATATCGCCATCGAATTCGCCATGGACTGAATCGCGGCGCAATAGCTCAGCACGTTTCATAAGGTCTTGCTCTATGTCGCCCTTAGAACGCACCACAACACCTCGCAAGCGTAGCTTGGCGCCTGTGCCTGTACGATCGATCATTAAACGCGCCAAGATACGGCCAATTCGACCAAAGCCATAAAGAACCACATCGTGTGAATCATCTGAATTCGATGAACTCTCTTTCAGAAGATCGGCTAGGCGGTGCTCTAAGTACTCTTGCTGTGTCTTATCGGAATGCTTGCTTAAGTATTCGTGACAAAGCTTGCCTAAATCTAATCGACACTGCTTAAGGTGCATCTTCTCAATCAACATCAGCATCTTAAAGCTTTCATCCATATCCAAAGCCGATCCAACCACTAGCTCGCCATGCTGGTGCGCTTTGATAATAGATATCGTTGAAGCGTTCATGATTTTTTGGCCAAAAACACGTATGACCACACTAGGACCGCGATACAAAGAGCCCAATAGAGGGATCATTTTTTCGGCGATTGCTTGTTTATGATTCCAGCTGTCTAAGTGCTGCTGACTGACTTGGCGACCCATGGCGTTGTCCTCTGATATTATTTTTTTCGATTTAAATGAGCATCATACACTGACGATCTAAGCGCATGGTGCTTCGAGTGATTGCGCGAGATTATACGCATTTTGTGCTCCACAGTGTATTGCTGGGCGCACGCTTAACTATCATATTCATGGATACTCAAAATACTATCTAGGTAAATGAGTTATACAATGCATGACCCAACAACAACAAAGCCCCAAGGTCTAAACCTTGAGGCTTTTCGTGAAGCTATTAGCTTAAGACCTGCTTATTACAATGACGATACCATTTCTGGTACGGCCTCAAACAAGTCCGCGACTAAACCGTAATCTGCAACTTGAAAGATAGGTGCTTCTTCATCTTTGTTTATTGCCACGATAACTTTACTGTCTTTCATTCCAGCTAAATGCTGAATTGCGCCAGAAATACCAACAGCCACATACAGAGCGGGTGCAACCACCTTACCTGTTTGGCCAACTTGATAATCGTTAGGCACATAACCCGCATCGACTGCCGCTCGCGAAGCACCTACTGCAGCACCTAGCTTATCGGCTAAGCTTTCGATGATTTTGAAGTTCTCAGCGCTTCCTACCCCACGTCCACCAGAAACAACGATTTCTGCTGACGCTAATTCAGGACGTTCTGATACCGTTAATTCGCGACCAACTACAGAAGTAGTTCCTCTGGCATCGGCGGCATCTATTTTAGCGATTTCAGCTGTTCCTTCGGTTGCTGCTGCATCAAACCCAGTAGGTCTAACCGTCAACACTTTAGTTGTGTCACTACTTTGAACTGTAGCGATAGCGTTACCGGCGTAAATTGGACGCTTGAACGTATTGGCAGAGTCGACCGCAATGATGTCTGAGATTTGTGCAACATCGAGCAATGCGGCTACGCGTGGCATCAAATCTTTACCTGATGTTGTCGACGCAACTACAATGTGGCTGTAATCGCCCGCAATCGATAATATTAGGTCTGAAAGTTCGACCGATACCGCATCTTTATAATGATCAGCGTCCGCGTGCAAAACCTTGCTTACACCCGAAATCTTAGATGCCTGCTCTGCCACGCCATCGGCGCCGCTCCCAGCAACTAATACGTGAACATCTCCACCGATTTCTGTGGCTGCTGTAACTGAATTCAATGTCGCTATGTTTAGATCGGCATTGTCGTGTTGTGCTATGACTAATGTACTCATGATTTACCTCACTAAATGACTTTTGCTTCGTTCTTAAGTTTATCGATCAACTCGGCTACCGAACCAACCATAATTCCTGCTGCTCGTTCTGGCGGAGGACTTACGTTAGTAATAGTCGTGCGTCGGGTTGGATCAACACCGGTATCGCCTACCGCAATAACATCAAGAGGCTTCTTCTTAGCCTTCATAATGTTAGGTAAGGTAGGATAACGAGGCTCATTCAAGCGCAGGTCGGTGGTGATTACTGCTGGCAACGCCACGGCTATGGTCTCAAGACCACCATCAATCTCGCGGGTTACTTGTGTGTTATCGCCATCAACTTTTAGCTCTGACGCGAACGTTGCTTGAGGCCAACCTAATAGAGCAGACAACATTTGACCTGTCTGATTATTATCGCCGTCAATAGATTGTTTGCCTGTAATGACCAAACCGGGTTCTTCTTGCTCAACCACGTACTTAAGAATCTTGGCAATTGCCAAAGGCTCTAAGTCATTCGTGGTATCAACTCGAATAGCTCGATCTGCACCCATTGCCAAACCTGAACGCATTACAGTTTCGATCTCGGGACTACCCACGCTAACCAAAATTACTTCAGAGGCCGTACCGGCTTCCTTTAAGCGCATGGCTTCTTCAAGTGCGATTTCGCAGAATGGATTTAACGACATTTTTACATTGTCGGTATCCACGCCTGAACCATCGCTTTTAACGCGGATGCTAACGTAGGCATCAACAACACGTTTTACTGGAACTAAGACTTTCATGAAAGGCTCCTTTTCTATTCGTTCTTTCAACTTAATTACGGTACTCCTATACTGACCCGCGGCTGTAGAAAATACCTACAGCTGCGTTTCCAACGTATGGAGCGCGTGCGCCAAACAAAAGATCACAAACCATCAGATTAAATGTCCAGCTTGGCGTCGAGCGCCGAGTTTAGGCGAATCGACTCATTTACGCAACTTATGTTGACAATTACGCGAAAAACCATCGCAAAACCGATGAAAGGCGACGTTTTGTCGTCAAAATGTTGACATTGCCCGGCGTTTAAGGCTTTAATCTCGCCCACCTTAGTATCAACACACACCAAAATCACTGTCATTTAGTACTCCATGGAATCTAACCCCCGAAACAACCCATCCAACCAAACGGCTAGTAATACAGCAAGTCATACGACGAGTTATGCGGCGGCTGGGCATGTGGGCATCACTTTAAGCAGTGAGCTAACCATAACGCTAAGAGACGCGATTATAACGGGTGAGATAGAACAGGGAGCCAAGCTTAGTGAAACCAAGCTAGCCACTGAACTCGATGTTAGCCGAGGCCCATTGCGCGAAGCCTTACGCAATCTCGAAGGCATGAACCTTGTGCACAGCGTACCTCAACAAGGATCTAGAGTAGTGGTACTCCGCCCAGACACGGTATTGCAGATTTATGATGCTAGAGAGGCTTTAGAAAGCAAAGCAGCTGCATTAGCAGCGATCAATATGTCCTCTCGTGAAATCGATGAAATGCATCGACTAAATGACACAGCCACCAGGCAAATGAAAGAAACATCCGGCGCGTTTTTTCCAGCCGAAACAGACTATGCTTTTCATGAAACACTTATAAAAGGCAGTCGTAACAAGGTGATCGAGCGAGCCTTGTTACTAGAGTTATACAATTTGATCAAAATGTTCAGATACCAAAATAGCTTTGTAAATAACAGCTCGAGTAATGCATTAATAGTACACAGACAAATCGCTTACGCGATCGAGCAACGAGACCCAGTGCTCGCTGAAGTTACCGTCCGCCGACATATCGCACAGGCGCGAGAGCGGATCGAGAGAAAGTTTAACGGGACGTAGAGCTCGTCCTAAACATAAACATACGAAACAAACCGAACAATTATCTGGAGCACACTATGAGCGAAGCAATCCAACGAGAGAGCATGGAATACGACGTCGTTATTGTTGGCGGCGGTCCTGCGGGCATGTCTACGGCCATCAAGCTTAAACAACTAGCTGACGAAGCTGGAAACGAGCTTAGCATCTGCCTTTTAGAGAAAAGTGCTGAAGTTGGCGCCCATATTCTTTCAGGCGCGGTAGTAGAACCACGCGCTTTGAACGAACTATTCCCCGACTGGAAGGAACGTGGAGCACCGCTCCACACGCCAGTTAAGCGTGATGAAATGCACATGTACAACGAAACAGGATCAACCAAATTTCCTGGCTTCATGATCCCACCAGCAATGCACAACAAAGGCAATTACATCGTTAGCTTGTCGAACATAGTTCGCTGGCTCGGTGAACAAGCCGAAGCGCTTGGAATAGAGATTTACCCTGGTTTCGCCGGCGCTGAATTACTATTTAATGAAGACGGTAGTGTTAAAGGCGTAGCAACACCAAACAACGGGGTTAATCCAGACGGCTCTCACAAGCCAAGTTTTGAGCCTGGAATGGAACTGCATGCCAAGTACACAGTCTTCGCAGAAGGGTGCAGAGGACAGCTCGGTAAAGAGCTTATGGCTAAATTCAACCTAAATGATGACGCTGATGTTCAACATTACGGTATTGGTTTTAAGGAATTATGGGAGATAGACCCCAGCCAACATGAAGAAGGTCTTGTATTGCATGGCTCAGGCTGGCCTCTGACCAACGGCTTAAGCGGCGGTTGTTTCATGTATCACTTAAAAGACAACATGGTAACGCTCGGGTTAATTATCGACCTTAACTACGCTAATCCACACGTCAGTCCTTTTGATGAATTCCAAAAAATGAAACACCACCCTGAGTTTGCTAAAGTCTTAGAAGGTGGTAAGCGCCTTGGTTATGGCGCGCGCGCTTTGTCTAAAGGCGGATGGAATTCCCTAGGCAAAATGAGTTTCCCTGGTGGACTACTGGTCGGTTGCGATGCAGGCACTCTGAACTCTGCAAAAATCAAGGGTACCCATACTGCAATGAAATCCGGCATGGTCGCTGCACAAACACTCTTTGACCACTTGAGTACGGATGGCGCTGCTGGCTTAACCCTAAGCCAATTCGACACCGCGTTCAGGTCGTCTTGGGCAGGCAAAGAATTAAAGAAAACCCGGTCATTCAGCCCTGCACTGCATAAATTCGGTGCATGGCTAGGCGGCACATACGGTTACATTGAACAAATTCTTGGTGGCTTTGTTCCTACCATTAGAGACAATAAAGCCGACCATACTCAAATGAAAAAAGCCTCCGAATGCGAAAAGATCGACTATCCCAAACCCGATGGCAAGCTTAGTTTCGACAAACCTTCATCAGTCTTTTTGTCAAACACGTACCATGAGGAAGGCATTTTTTGCCACCTGACTTTAAAAGACACCAGCGTACCAATCGAGGTTAACCTCGCCGAGTACGACGCACCTGAACAACGTTATTGCCCAGCAGGTGTTTACGAAATAGTTGGCGAAGCTGAAGGCAAACCGGCACTACAAATAAATGGTCAAAACTGCATTCATTGCAAAACTTGCGATATTAAGGATCCAACACAGAACATTGTGTGGATTTCGCCTGAAGGCGGTGGCGGGCCAAGTTACTCTAATATGTAGCGGGAAGCGCTCTCAAAAAGAAAGCACGCGCTGTTTATATCTGGCCAAGAAGAGCTCTCTTCTTGGCTTTTTTATGTGAATTACTAATGACCCAAACGCTTAGCAGACGAACGGGTTCATGGCTTTTGTTCAGTCTTATATGACAATAGATGTTCGGCACGGCTGTGTTAAGATCGCAAGTTAATAATCAATCTCAAGTTAAATCAGCCTTTATGTTTCAAAAACACGTCATCCTCATAAGCGCATCAATTTTACTTGGCGCATGCGCAACCCCACAAAATACTCTATTAGTTGAAGACGAGCTTGCTCGCCTAGACACAAAAATAGGTGGGCTTGAGATAAGCCTGGCTGAGCGTTTTGAGTCTGTATGCAGTAACAACCTTGCTCAGATCGAAAGAGATTTAAGTACGCGCCTAAAAGTGGATTTAACCAAGAAGCTTGCCGAGGCCGAAAAAGCGGCCTCGCGTGTAAAGCGTGACCTAAAAGATTTACGCGCACAATGTAATACAGAAACACTTGACGATAAATTATTGCTTGGCGCAGTGGAAGATGTGACATTCATTGACGAAGAAATTACGCTAGAAGCCCGGATCGACTCGGGTGCGGAAACTTCATCAGTTGGGGTTTATGCATTAACTCAGTTCGAACGAGATGGTAAAGGCTGGGTGCGTTATAAATTGGTCAACCTTAAAAAAGCGCCTTGGCTGGAACACCGCATCCGTGACGATGTACGCATCAAGTCTCGAGTCGAAGGTTTTACAGACGAACGGTACGAAATCAGAATGGACATTAAAGTTGGCAGCAAGGTGTATCGTCGCCAAGTGTTTAATTTGGCCAATCGTAAAAACTTTGATTACCAAGCTTTGCTCGGCAGAAGTTTCTTACGCGATGTAGCCATTGTAGACGTTAGCGTAGAGCATCAACTAAAGCGAAAGCGTTCAGGCAAGTAGTTTAAACTTAAAAACAAAAAAACCTCAAGGTGAAACTTGCATAATCGGACCCCATTTCTAGTTATTATTGCTGGCCTCTTAGTGCTTGGATTTTCGAACGTATATTACCGACATGTGGAAGTTGGTATTCCTCTGACGCCAGGCGAGAGAGTTGATGTCTGGCAAATTGAAGCGGAAATCTCGTTTGATGGAAACGGCGGCCCAGCAACTGCTTCTTTGGCTCTTCCTCGCAGCGGTCAATTCGAATTAATCGAGGAATTTACGGCATCACCGGCATTTGGCGTCAATGTGATTCGAGACGATACGCATGCTGAAGCCCTTTGGAGTAAACGTGAAGTCGCTGGACCTCAAACGCTTTATTATCAAGCCGCTTTCACCGAAAAGACGAGCGTTGATTCCGGCGCTACTCCAACGCGACCGGAGGCTCGAGAACCGCTTCCCGAGCCCTACGAAAGTTCTGCCCAAGCCATTCTAAAAGGCGCATACGAACGTTCTGGGAATCAGCGATCTTTAGTTGCCCAAATCCTTCTGACACTCAGCTCAGAAGATCAAAATGCGGCTTTATTACTGTCAGAGTTTTCGCGCACTGAGGCATTTATCTATCTAATGGATATCGCCAAAGTTTCGTCTAAAATGGCGCGCGGCTTATTATTAGAAGATGGTCGTCGCAACCAGCGACTTGTCCCGCTCGTAAAAGTTTATGTAGACGGCAAGTGGGATCTTAAAAATATCGAATCGGGCGAACTGGACGCTGATAAACCCATTTTGGTTTGGCTTGAAGACAGACCTTCATTGCTCGACGTAACGGGGGGTGAAAATTCTAGAATTCGGTTTTCTATTGGCAAACGCACGAGTAGCGCCCTAACCCAAGCCAATCGCTCAGGCGTGGGCGAGAAATGGGACTTTGGCCTTTACCATTTACCCATTACTGAGCAGAACCTGTTCAAAGGAATTCTACTCATTCCCATTGGTGCGCTTGTCGTTGTGTTTATGCGTATTATCGTTGGGCTACGAACTAGCGGCACATTTATGCCGATTCTAATTGCCACATCGTTTATACAGACTGAACTGCTAAATGGCTTAATCGGCTTTATTTCAATAGTCTCTATAGGTCTAGCAATACGTTCCTATTTGTCGAAGCTTAACCTGCTCCTGGTAGCGCGAATATCGGCGGGGGTGATGGTGGTCATTGGATTAATTGTCTTACTCACAATGATCGCTTTCCAGCTAGGCATCAGCGACACCCTTAAGATCACATTTTTCCCCATGATTATTATGGCTTGGACGATCGAGAGAATGTCTATCCTTTGGGAAGAAGAAGGAAGCAAAGAAGTGTTTGTACAGGGCTTCGGAAGCCTCTTTGTCGCAGTACTCGCTTACCTGTGTATGGATAATGATTTTATCCGGCACTGGGCTTTTAACTTCCTCGGCGTTCATGCATTTATTATGGCGGGCGTTTTAGCCATGGGCCAATATACTGGATATCGGCTATCCGAATTAAAGCGTTTTCGTCCACTAGCGGATCAGCATTAGCGTGCAAGTACCAAAAATGTCGATGAAAAACATACGTCTGTCTATCAAATCAGCGATTGAGCAATCTCTAAATTACGCTGACCCCAGGCTTTTGCACTCTCGTGGGATAATGGGAATGAATCAGCGTAATGTTGCCTATGTGGCTCGCTATAATGATCGCCGATGTTACCCCAACGTTGACAATAAGCTAAAAACCAAAGAACTTGCGTTAGAAGACGGGATCGCGGTTCCCGCTCTGATAGACACAGTCATTTATCAACACGACGTGAACTTTGTTTTTGAGACCTTAGACAAACACCCGAGCTTTTGCATAAAGCCTGCTAACGGTAGTGGTGGTAAGGGAATCTTAGTCATCGTTGATACCGATCAAGATGGTTACCGCAAAGCGAGCGGCGAGCATGTTTCCAAAGACTATGTCATTAGGCATTTATCTAACACATTAGCAGGGCTTTTTAGCTTAGGTGGCGTTACCGACTTTGCCATTATCGAAGAATTGATTGAATTTGACCCAATTTTTGAGGGGCTTAGTCACGAGGGCGTTCCTGATATTCGTATCATTGTGTTCAAGGGCTACCCAGTCATGGCCATGGCGCGTTTGGCGACACATGCGAGTGATGGCAAGGCGAATCTGCATCAAGGGGCTGTCGGCGTAGGTATCGACATTAAAACAGGCTTTGCTTGCGCAGCTGTCCAACACAACCAACCCATCACCCATCACCCTGATACTCAAAGGTCATTAGAGAACTTAAGTATCGGAGGCTGGCCTGACTTGCTGAAGCTCGCATCAAGCTGTTACGAAATGTCTGGACTGGGGTATTTAGGCGTAGATCTAGTCCTAGATAAAAACCGAGGACCGCTAGTTCTTGAACTAAACGCACGTCCCGGGCTATCAATTCAAATTGCAAACAAGCGTGGTCTACTCCCTCGCCTACAACAGATAGAGAGTTTGCAACACCGCAGACCCAGAACTGTCGAAGAACGAATTAACTACGTTTTAAACGAATTTAACGACTGAGCATTTAATACACTGCGTAAACTTTTCCACAGGCCATACCAGAAGTTATTTCAGGCCGTTAGCTTAAGCGTTTTATCAGTGGGCCTATGGTCAATCCCTGAACGACGATCGAAAACACAACGATCACATAGGTTAAGAATAGAATCAGATCCCTATATTCACCGCTCGGTAAACTGAGCGCCAGTGCAACAGATATCCCACCGCGCAAACCACCCCAGGTTAGAATTTTGACTAAATGCGGTGCTAATTTACGGGTAGTAACCCAATCAATCAACCTGATCGGCAAGCCAACACTAAAGAAGCGTATCGCGATTACTATCACGATCAGAAACAAACTGGCTAAGAACCACTGGCCTTCGAACGGAATTATTAACACTTCCAATCCGATCAGTGCAAACAAGACAACGTTTAATATTTCGTCTACAAGCTCCCAAAATTCATTGAGACTTCGGCGTGTTTGATCCGACAACACTTCAGACCGCAGCACTTGGCCTGTAATCAACCCTGCGACAACAATAGCGATTGGGCCCGATGTATGCAGCGCAACGGCCAAGGAATACCCGCCCATCACAATAGCAAGCGACAGCAGAACCTCAACTTTGTAGTTATCGATTGACCGCATTAAGTAATACCCGAGCAGTCCTAAGGCGGTGCCAAGCAACAGTCCGCCAACAGCTTCCTCCACAAACAAAATGGCTACGTGGCTAGGAGTAATGCTTTCAGGTTGCTGTAAAAGAATGAGCAAAACCATAAAAACAACGACACCAACGCCATCGTTAAATAAGGACTCGCCGGCGATGGTGGTTTCCAATTCTTTGCTTACACCCAAACGCTTTACCGTTGCCATAACAGCGATTGGGTCTGTAGGGGAAATCAAAGCACCAAACAAAAGGCAGTACAAATAGGGTAAGTGATAACTTAATGCTGCTAGAAGATAATAAGCCGCAGTGCCAACCAAAAAGGTCGACATAACCACACCAACGGTTGCCAAGCTAAGAATCACCCACCCCTGTTTCTTCAAGTCAGTGAGGTTAACGTGCAGCGCTCCCGCAAATAGGAGAAAACTCAGCATGCCATGCAGCAAGGTCTGATTGAAGTCTATTTCTCCCAGCATGGACGTTGCCTGGTTCTGGACATCTGCCCAGCCCAAGAGCCCAGCCACATAAACCAAAACGGACGCAATCAAGGCCACCATCATCACGCCTATCGTCGTCGGTAGGCCTATAAAACGATGATTAATATAGGCAAACAAAGCCGATATCGTAATGAGTACTGCCGATAAATCGATAACACTAGACATCATAATATTCTCTCTGAGATAGCAACGATTGAACAGTCTAGCAGTTTAATCAGATTGCAATCGACTGACACATCTAAGCCAACGGCAAAGTTAAGGGCAATGCTATGGGTAATACGTTACGTTATAAACTGGGGATTGGATAACGCTACAGATGCTTCTTGACCTTCTTGGCAATGCTCTCTGGAGTCTCTGCGGAACCAAATCGAGCAACAACATCACCTTCTCTGTTGACTAAGAACTTAGTGAAGTTCCACTTAATGGCTTCTGAGCCTAGCAACCCCTTCGCTTCTTTCTTTAGGTATTTAAATAGCGGGTGCGTGTCTGCGCCATTAACGTCAACTTTAGAGAACATTGGAAATGAGACACCATAATTCAATTGGCAAAACTCCTCGATATCTCCATCTGAACCGGGGTCTTGACTACCAAACTGGTTACACGGAAAACCGAGCACCACAAGACCATCGTCCTTAAGCTCTTCATAAAGAGTTTCGAGCCCTTTAAACTGGGGCGTAAAGCCACACTTACTAGCGGTGTTAACGATCAATATTACTTTGTCTTTAAATGTTTCTAAGCTGAGCTCTTGGCCACGAATGTCTGTGGCCGAAAAATTGTAAACTGACATAAAGTCTCCAATGAATATTTAAAATCTTATAAGCAAGTAGCGAACCACCAAAATGGAACGTTTACTGGATAGTCAAAACGACCTGTCCCTTACAAGATAAAGTCATCAATTGATGTCGATCTTTGCAATAACAGACGGTCATTGTAAATGAGGCATTATCCTGCGATTTCAACCAAAGAGGTAGATTACAAAACTCGCAGAACGAATAATGCTACTTGAAACTTCTTTTCTCGCGTCGGCCAAACATTTGATAGTGACGAACTGCTTCAGCTTGACTCGCAATACCTGCGACCGATAGGTCTGGATTCAATTCAACATAACGCTGCCAATCAAAACCAGCCGGAGCAATCAGATTATACGCACGCTGGTAATCATCAAGAGGGCTAAATTCCAGATAATGTCTAATAGCAGAACGCTCGTTATACACCAACGGGTCTGCCTCAACGTCTGGATTCATCTCAATATATAATTGCCAATCAAAACCTTCTGGCAACATTGCTATTGCCCCGAAACGAGTCGTCTTAGGAATCGCTTTAGACGAATAAGCAAAGTGCTCAAAATCTTTTCTATAAATATCACTAACAAGTTCTCGAACGTTCGAGTCCGCGAAGAAAGATTCCGGCCTTGGCGCAAACACCATATCGTCTATTTCTTGCGTCGACAAGGTAGCCGCGCCTTCAATATGGGTTTCAGAATACAGCAAGGAGTTACGCTTTGGTTTATGGTTATGGAGGTGTGTAACCAAGGCATATGCATCAGCCTTCTCCGCAAACACTTTTCGATAGAACTTAGGTAAAAATTGGCCTATCTGGCTCACGTCATAACAATGCCTAATTGGATACTCGTCGCTGCGCAAACGACGCAACCAGCGATATCTAAGGTTGTGCTGCGTGATCAGCTGAACTTCTGAATTAATGTACGACTGGCTCTGAAAATGAGTATCTCTTTGCCCGTCGGGTACTTGGTGCAGCAGTGTAAGAAAATCTAAGAATGTATTTGGCTGAGCGCCTCCCAGCATTTCGCTAACACCCTCTGAGCGTTGGTACACATACTGATCTAGAAACGCACTAACAATTCGTGAAAAGGGATTTCGGGTAAACAGAAATCTATTGTAGCCAGAATGATCGTGACTCCAATCCAGAGGGAATACCTCATTAAGATTGTGATAACCATCCAACCGCTCTAGCTCATCAAGGCTCATCTCATCCTGATGCAAATCTAAGTAGAGTTCACGCAAATGAGTACAGGCTGCTTTCGCCGAATAAAAAAAGATATAACGGTGTTGATGATTAACGATTGGAATCATTGCGTTTTGCGTCTATCCGCCGGTAGCGCTCATGAATCGCTGAATCTTAATTTCATTAGGGTCAAACTCGTGCTTTTCTGGCTTCCTTTGCATAGAATCTCTAATTGCAACTGCCAAAAATTCTTCGATTTGCGCATCAGATTGACCGGCTTTTTGCCCTTCTCGTATGATGCCCTTTAGATCCACCGCATCTTCGTTTCCTAAACACAACAGCAACTGTCCTTCGGTTGTTACTCTAACTCGGTTACAGGTTGAGCAAAAGTTGTTGGTCATTGGCGAAATAAAACCTACTCTAGTATCAGTACCCTTTACCGCTTGATATCGAGATGGCCCTGCAGCCAGGTCATTAAAGTGGTAATCGTCCAAGCCAAACTCAGCATCAAGTTGATCACTAATACTCTGACTCGAGAGACTGGTTTTCGAACGGGCATGACTGTCGATATCACCTAAAGGCATCTCTTCGATAAAACTAATATCCAAACCTTCATTAACGGCAAAACGAGTAAGGTCCAAAACCTCATGATCGTTAACACCTTTAAGAACCACTGCGTTAAGCTTAATCCGCGCAAACCCAGCGGCTTTTGCTGCTTTTATTCCGCGCATCACATCCTGTATATCACCAAAACGCGTCATCGCCTTAAATCGGTCTGAGTCTAACGTGTCCAAACTAATATTAATTCGGCTCATGCCGACAGACTTAAGCTCCGTAGCGTATTGGTCTAACAACACACCGTTGGTAGTCATAACCAGTTCGCGCAAGCCTGGTAGCTCACCTAAACTTCTTGCCAACTGCATAACACCCTTACGAACTAGAGGCTCACCGCCGGTCAGACGTATTTTTTCGACGCCCAAGCCTACAAATGTTTTACCAACCAGAGCCATCTCTTCAAGCGACAGCACTTTTGCTTTTGGCAGAAACACCATGTCCTCAGCCATACAATAGGTGCAACGAAGGTTGCAACGATCAGTGACCGACAGCCGCAAATAGCGGATTGTTCTCTGAAACTGGTCGATCAAATGATTAGACGCTATTTGTTCTGACATAATTTTAGGGTTAGATGACCTTATTGGGGTTTAGCTGAGCCGTAATTACTGTGGCTACCAAAGACTACTATTACGTAACGGGAGGAAGTCTACCAAATCTCCTGCACAAATGGCGTTGTTAGCGCCCTGTTTTACCAAACCGTCTGCCCATGATAAGGACGAGAGCACGCCACTGCTTAAATTACCGAAACGCTCAACACTGGTTTCGCCCCCATCGTTCAATGATATGCGAACGCGTATGTATTCTTCTCTTGTCACGTGAGGCTTATTAAAACTAGCCCGTATCGGTATTACCCGGGGACGCTCGATCTTAGCGCCCTGTAAGGCTCTTATTAAAGGAACACCCAGCAATTGAAACACCACAAAGGATGAGACAGGGTTACCCGGCAACCCAATAAAAGCACTATCTCCGATCCGACCAAAGGCGACTGGTTTACCAGGCTTCATTTGCACCTTCCACAAATCAAGACGGCCTAATTGTTCGACGGCGGGCTTTACATGATCCTCTTCACCCACAGAGACTCCGCCACTGGAAATAATTAAGTCTGCACGTTGCGCCGCATCAGCAAGCGCCACTTTTGTGGCTTCAAGAGTATCTTCAACCAGACCAACATCAATTACGTCTACTTCAAATTGTCGACATAACAGCTTAAGCAATATTCTATTCGAATTGTAAATCTGACCACTTTTGAGAGGTGTGCCAGGTTCGACTAGCTCATCCCCTGTTGAAAAAATAGCGACACGTAAGCGTTGTCTTACAGCCAACTCAGCGACGCCAATAGAGCTCAATAACGACACATCAATTGGGGTCAGAATTTGCCCAGCGCTAATAACCTGTGCGCCCTTGCGTATATCTTGCCCGTGGGGTCGAATATTGTCGCCGGGCTTAGGCGAACTATTTATAACAACACGGTCATCCCCCACAAACTCACAATTTTCTTGAATGACGACACAGTCCGCGTTTTCAGGAATAACGCCACCCGTGAAAATACGCGCTGCGGTGCCTGCCGCTAATGGCCGCGGTGCAAGACCAGCGGGAATTCGCTGACTAATCATCATCGAACTTGGAGCGGTCTTAAAATCTGAACAGTTAATCGCTATGCCATCCATAGCGCTATTATCTTCTGGCGGAATATTTAGCGGAGCAAGCGTTAATGTCGCCGCTACACGACCGCACGCCTGCTCAAGCGCTACTATCTCAACATCATTGCAACAGCAAGATAGCGCCGACAAAAAGTCTTGTGTTTCTGCAACCGTTTTCATTGATCCACTGTCTTTTTTGAAAAGGTGATCTTAGTTTGCTGTAGATAGCTGAGTGCCGCGCTATGCATTATCTTTGGCGTTGGTATGCGAAACAAAATTACAGGGTTTGTGTCTAGAATCCAATTGCTCGTCCAAAATACCTTCCCACGCCGTTTTACACGCACCCGTAGAACCCGGCAGACAAAAAACCACCGTCTTATTCGCAACACCCGCGAAGGCGCGCGACTGAACCGTAGAGGTACCTATATCACTTAGTGATAAATACCGAAAAAGTTCTCCAAAACCATCAATTTGCTTATCGAATAAAGGTCTTAAGGCTTCTGGAGTGCTGTCTCTACCCGTAAAGCCCGTGCCGCCTGTAGACACTACGCAGTGTACTTTAGGATCCGCAATCCATTGCGATACGCTTGCACGCATCAAATACACATCGTCGATCACTATTTTGCGTTCGTATACGACGTGCCCTTTGGCAGTGAGCTGTTCACACAAGTATGAGCCAGAGCTATCGCTTGCTTCGTCACGCGTGTCCGATACCGTTAATACAGCAACATTCATTGGGAGAAATTGAGAAATACTACTCGACATTTTTTAGGTCCCTTCAATTTGTTCGAATTAATTCGAATCACTTTTGATTAGTTCAATCGTTCGATAAATCAGCGTTCGGATGATTTCCAACGCTTTGCTGCCTGTGCGTCTTTATCTTTCATTCCGAGCCAGTGAGCACCATTAGATCCAACTTCTTTTTTCCAAATAGTTGCGGTCGACTTAAGGTAATCCATAATGAATTCTGCAGCCTGAAACGCCTCTGATCGGTGTTGGCCCGCCACTGCGACGAACACAATTTGCGCGCGAGCAGACAACTTTCCAACTCGATGAATGACACGTGCATCTGCTACACCAAAGCGTGCGATGGCTTGCGTTATCGTTTCTTGGCACAAACTTTCAGTCATTCCAGCGTAGTGCTCTAATTCCAAATAGTCGATGTTCGGCGAGCTATCACTGTCTTCACTGGCTTGTTCAGGTTCGCTATAAAAATCACGTACTAAGCCTACAAAGAATACAACGGCACCCGCTTTAGGGTTTGCGTCGCATAAGCGCTGGTACTCCAGACCGACGTCAAAATCTTGGTTTTGAATGATAACGCTCATCAACCACCCGATACAGGAGGCAGAAACGCGACTTCGTCGCCTGCGTGCACTCGAGTGTCCCAATCAGCACGCTTTTTATTAACAGCAACTAATACAGTTCCATCAAAAAGATCGAGCGCAAGCTGCTTAGGCAGTTCGACCACAACTTTGTCGGCTAAGTCTCGTACGGACATTTGCGTCTCGCTTGCATCCAAGCGAACTTCTCGCAAACCCGCTGACTCGCTTAGTTGAGCAAAAAATAAAACTGTAATCATTTTCTCTGTATTCCTAATTTACTCAGTCTTGAGCCTAAGTGAGTTGCTATTTTTCGACAGCCGTCCAATCGCCAGATTTTCCGCCGGTTTTTTCAAGTAAGCGAATAGTATTAATACTAAACCCCTTATCAATAGCCTTACACATATCGTAGATCGTTAACGCCGCTATCGATGCGGCGGTTAAGGCTTCCATCTCTACTCCGGTTCTACCCGTGGTAGAGCAAACCGATACCACATGTAAACCGCAGGAGTCCTTTTTAACAAACTCTTGGATGTCTATGGACACTTTATTGAGCGGCAATGGGTGACACAGCGGAATCAACTCAGAACAGCGCTTTGCACCTTGAATACCAGCAATACGCGCCGTTGCCAACAAGTCGCCTTTGGCAATAGCGCCATCCCTGATTTTTTCTAACACTTGCGCGTTTAATACGACGAAAGCTTCTGCTTGAGCCGTGCGCGCTGTTTCAGGTTTGGCCGACACGTCAACCATGTGCGCCTGTCCCTTTTTATCTAAATGAGTAAAGTCGTTCATGCTCGGCTGCTTTGCCAGATCTACTGGATCGTATGTTGGATAAAAACAGATTATAGCAGTAGGTTGAGGTCGACATTAGCTCAACCAAGCATCTGTTGTCACCTTTGATCGGCCTCACATAGAGATCGACATGCTCCGTTAACAATGGCCGTTTAGGCCAACCTATCTGTGGTTATAAGCTAATGATCTTTACTTATCGTAATTTATTCTCAAATTTGGAGCCTATTTTATTTACAAATAGAGTATTCGACACTACCCTTCTCGCGGGAATTTAAAGATGCCCTCCAATCCGCTAATCAGACTGAAGAAGAGACCACATTATGGCTGCCAATATCCGCGAAGAAGAAGTGTTAACCGTACATCACTGGAATGACACACTATTTAGTTTTACGACTACTCGCGATCCCGGCTTTCGCTTTGACAACGGCCAGTTCATCATGATTGGCTTAATGGTCGATGGCAAACCCTTAATGCGCGCCTATAGTATCGCAAGCGCCAATTATGAGGAACACATGGAGTTCTTTAGCATTAAGGTTCAAGACGGTCCTTTAACGTCGATTTTGCAAAAAATTAAACCAGGCGACAAATTACTTTGCAGCACTAAGCCTACAGGTACTTTGTTAGTTGATGATTTACTGCCGGGCAAGAATCTATACTTACTTGCCACAGGTACTGGACTTGCACCATTTTTGAGCGTAATCAAAGACCCAGCAGTGTACGAGCGATTCGAAAAGGTGATTGTTACGCATGGCGTCCGTGAGACATCCGAACTGGCTTATGCCGACACAATCGCAGATCTTCCGCATAACGAATTTTTTGGCGAAATGGTCGGCGACAAGTTGCTTTACTATCCGTCAGTAACCCGTGAAGGCTTTCACACTCAAGGTCGACTAACGGATGCTTTAGTTGAAGGCAAGATTTCAGATAAATTCGGTTTGCCTGCGTTTAACCTTGAAGATGATCGGTTCATGATCTGCGGTAGCCCTTCAATGCTGAAGGACTTCACGCAAATACTCGACGAACGAGGCTTCAAAGAAACTCGCCGAGGCGTGTTGGGTGAGTACGTTATTGAGCGAGCATTTGTTGAAAGCTAATTTTTGGAACTCAACATATTGAGAGAGGGCTTGATTTAACCTCTCTCTAGATTTTACTTCTCTGTGCCTCTAAACGGATTTAGATATCAGTTCACTGCAACAGCGCTTTACGCTCGTCTTCTTTGCCTCACAGTGTTACGTCTCTCCCTACTCGCTACCACTTTTCCCTCACTATGGAGCGTATTCTGTAAACGGTGCTTGCCTGTGGTTCGCGTACAGGCTATAAATTGCCCATACAAAATAAAGCCCTGACCTCACCGCGTGGTGTAGGCCGCGTCGCGTTTAGACAATGATCCAAACGCTGCCGTTAAAGGGCATGCACTGACACCACAAAGGAATAAGGAGAAACTATGGCAGTCGCTTCAAGTAATACCGCTCAATGGTCATCACGCTTTGCATTCACTCTAACCGCAATCGGCAGCTCTGTTGGTTTAGGCAATCTGTGGCGCTTTTCGGCCGAAGCCGGCAATAACGGCGGTGGAGCGTTTATCGCCCTCTATCTTGCCTGTGTGATCCTAATCGGTATTCCAACCTTAATGGCAGAGTTTTTGATCGGTCGAGCCGGTAAAGCGTCTAGTGTTGTGAATAGCATGCAAGACCTAGCCGAACGCTCTAATGTGTCAACTCACTGGAGTTTAGGCGCGTGGGTTGGGATGGGGAGCTCGTTTCTGATTTTGAGCTTTTACGCGGTGGTTGCTGCGTGGGTAATGGCGTATATACCTAAGTTCTTATTTGGAACGTTCGACGGCATGGACGCAATACAAATCGCCGCTGAGTTCGAAACTTTAAAGGATTCGCCCCTAGCACTCGCCCCATGGTTTTTAATATTCCTTGGCCTAGCAATTTGGCTGGTTAGCCGAGGCGTTAACCAAGGTCTAGAAATCGCAGCTCGGCTTTTGATGCCCGCATTCTTTATTTTATTGTTCTGCTTAACCATCTATAGCTTGAGTCTTGGCTGGGAATCGGGCGGCACAAGCGAGGCGGTTTCGTTTATGTTTGCACCAGATTGGAGCAAGCTATCAGTTAACGTTGCGGTACGCGCATTGGGCCAAGCATTTTTCTCTATAGGCCTAGGTATGGCTATGATGATTGCCTACGGAAGCTATTTACCTCGCAGCATCAACGTTCCACAAAGCGCTGTGATCATTGGCCTTGCGGACACAGGTGTGGCACTCATGGCCGGATTAGCGATCTTCCCTATCGTATTTCACTTTGGTTTAGATTTTAATGCGGGCGCCGGTCTTTTCTTCCAGACCCTTCCAATCGCTTTGGTCTCAACACCTGGCGGTAATTTGGTAGGCGCTGCGTTCTTCTGCCTGGCCTTTTTTGCAGCGCTCACAACCGCATTAGCATTGTTGGAGCCCACAGCTGAATACCTTAAAGAACGTACAGGCATCACTAAAAAACAAGGCGCTCTCTATGGCGGCTTGGCCATTATGGCGATGGGTACCGTCTGCTTGTTCAGCATCAAGTTCTTGGATTTTTTGGATGTCGACGTAACAGCCACCATCATGCTGCCTATGAGCGCATTAATTATTGTTCTTTTTGTAGGCTGGCGTTTAGATAAAGCTATTTTGGCAGACCAGCTCAATGATGGTGAACAAGCATTAGGACGCTTTCTTCTGGTTATGGTTAGATACGTAGCGCCATTCATGATCGCCACCATATTGTTTGCGGGCATGCACGATCGTTACTATGGCTTGTTCGTTACTTTGGCTAAATCGGTCATCACTGGCATTATCTAGGATAACAATTTCGCTACTTTCTATATGGAAGTAGCGTTCTATCTAAAGCCATCCCAAACACTATGGAACAGGGTGATTGTTATTATCTTGCTACCCCACCTCGATTAGACGCATAATTATTTGAGGTAAGGCCCTCAAAGCGTTTACACTCGCGGCCATGATTCAATTTCAAAATGTTTCTTTGCGGCGCGGCGAGAATCTACTCTTTGATTCCGCGAGCTTCCAAATCCATCCTGGCCAAAAAGTTGGCCTGACGGGGTCCAATGGCAGTGGCAAATCGAGCATTTTCGCATTGCTGAGAAACGAGTTATTACTAGACACGGGGGATGTGCAAATACCCGCCGACTGGGTTATGGCTCATGTCGCACAAGAAGCCCCCGCAGACAAACGCGGCGCCATCGATCACGTATTGGATGGCGATAAAGAATGGCGAGATTTAGAGGCCAAGCTGCTTGATACAGAACACCCACGTTTCTTAAAACACCAAAGTCGCTTCGAAGAGATCGACGGCTATTCTGCACGCAGCCGTGCGGCACAACTGCTTGACGGTTTGGGTTTCAAACCTGAAGACATTGAAAAACCCGCAGTTGAATTCTCTGGGGGTTGGCGCGTTCGCTTAAACGTCGCTCGAGCCTTAATGTGTCGATCAGACCTATTATTGCTCGATGAGCCTACCAATCACTTAGACCTAGATGCCGTCCTGTGGTTAGAGCGCTGGCTTAAACATTATCAGGGCACACTAATTTTAATCGCGCATGATCGGGATTTTTTAGATCAGCTCACCACTCAAACCCTGCACATTGAAAACCAGAAAGCGCGATTGTTCAAAGGCAATTACAGTGCGTTTGAGAAAATCAGAGCCGAGCAACTGGCCAATCAACAAAGCTCCTACGAGAAGCAGCAGCGCGAAATTGCCCATATGCAAGATTTCGTTCGACGCTTTAGAGCAAAGGCCACTAAGGCAACGCAAGCGCAAAGCCGCTTAAAAGCGTTAGAACGAATGGAGCTCATTGCCCCAGCACACGTTGACTCGCCCTTTCATTTCTCGATTCCTGAACCAGACAAATCGCCGAGTCCGCTCATTAGTGTGCATGACGCAAGTGTTGGTTATGGTGGCAAAGCCATTGTCGAAAACATCGAGTTTGCGATGTCACCCGGTGACCGAATTGGTCTTATTGGTCCCAATGGCGCGGGCAAATCCACCGTTATTAAACTACTTGCAGGTGAGTTAAAGCGGCAAAGCGGCAATTACCATCAATCGAGCGAACTCAAGATTGGCTACTTTGCGCAACATCAGATCGAACGATTGCAGTTAGAGCATTCGCCTTTAGAGCACATGCGGATTCTGGATGACGACACCAACAACGGACTCGCAACTGAAAACCAGTTACGCCGATACCTCGGCAGCTTTGGCTTTACCGGCAACAAGGCTACCAGTAAGGTAGGGCCTTTCTCGGGTGGGGAGAAGTCTCGTCTCGCTCTGGCACTACTGTGCTACGAACGCCCTAACCTTCTCTTGTTAGACGAGCCAACCAATCATCTCGACATCGACATGCGCCAAGCCTTGGCCGTAGCGCTGCAAGATTACTCGGGCGCAGTTGTCTTGGTATCGCATGACAGGCATCTACTAAAAGTAAATTCAGATTCACTGTTATTGGTCGCTAATGGCCGAGCACAAGAGTTCTCGGGTAGCGTAGATGACTATCCCAAATGGCTAGCAGCGCATCATCGCGGTGAGGTAATCGATGACACCACCGCAATTAGCTCCCGAGACGTAGATGCAACACCTGATCCTGAAGACAATTCCGCTCAAGCGAAAAAAGAACGTAAACGGATTGAAGCTGAACGTCGAATGGCAATGCAGCCGCTCACCAATCGGCTCAAGCGTTGTGATCGTGAAATGGAAAAACTCAATATCAAAAAAGCAGAGATCGAAACGCGCCTAGCCGACAACGAATTATATGAAGATGGCCAGCGTGAGCTATTAAAACAATTGCTTACCGACCAAGCCTATATTCAAAAAGAGCTCGATCAAGTGGAAGAAGAGTGGTTTGCAGTTCAGGAAGAAATTGAACAACATCAATCAATGGGGTAACGTGAGCAACTAGCTTTACCTCAACGCTCTTCTAAAAAACGATCACGGCAAAATCAATATGCTAGAAAGCCTAAAACCAACATCACATTTAGTCTTTGGTACCGGTTTAACGGGTGGCTACCTGTTAGGTGCGCTAATGCATTCCGGCGCTCAAGTTTTCGCTGTCGCGCGACCCAGCAATCAAGAATGCTGGAACCAAGGCTTAGAGCTATCTGATTACCTCGACCACAACGTGGTGTTGCCTAAACCTGATCGCGTGACCCCAGCAGACGCTAAAGAGTTTGATCTAATTTGGCTTTCTGTTAAGTGCACTGCTACTGCAAACATTATTGAAGACCTAAGAGCCTTCGTGGGAGCAAACACGACAATCGTGTGTTGCCAGAATGGTTTTGGCAGTGACGCCATCGTTCGTGATGCTTTTCCGAATAACCACGTCGAGAACGCGATTGTCGGATTTAACGTCGCAGTTGTGAACCTTGCGCATTTACGCAGAGCCACAGAAGGCGATTTTGTTATTAGCAAGGAACTGGCTGAATCCTATAATTTAAACTTTGGCTCTGACCTCATGCCACTGCATGTTAGCGAAGACATGCTTGCATCACGCTGGGCTAAGCTGCAACTCAATCTCGCAAATGCAGTGAATGCACTGGCAGATGTTCCCGTCAAAACGATGTTAGAAGATCGCGCTTATCGTCGAGTCATAGCGGCGATCATGCGCGAATTACTCGCTTTGGTGAAGCAGCAACAGATTAAACTGCCTAAGATCGCTGCAATTCCTGGCCGTTGGATGCCGACATTGATGACATTGCCTGATCCTATTTATCTAGCGATAGCACAATCGACACTGGCAATTGACCCAACCGCGCGCACTTCGATGTGGTGGGATCTTGATAACGGGGTCAAAACCGAAATTGACTTTATCAACGGCGCAGTCAGCCGTCTTGGAAAAGAGCTAGGCATTCCGACGCCCGCAAATGATGCGCTGATCGCCTTAGTAAAAGAGGTCGAAAGTGGCACCAAAAAACGCGATTGGTCAGCTCAACAGTTTCACGATCTTATTCTTAGACGGTGAGCGCTAGTGAACGTGGATAAAGACAACTCTCAGCAACAGATCGGTATTATTGGCGCAGGCAAAGTCGGCCTAAGTTTCGCCCTACTCTGCCACGACCGTGGTCTTAATGTTGTTGTTGCTTGTCGTGACTTTGCAAAAACGAAAGAAGCTCTTAGATCAAAAGCAAGCCAACTAAGCTTGAATGACAATCTGAAAGAGGTCGTCCGCGGTTCATCAATTATTATTCTTGCTGTTGCTGACACAGACATTAGTGATGTCTGTAAACAAATATCAGCCGATCTCGACAGACACACTATTGTCACTCATTTTGCTGGGGCGTTAGACTCCCAAGTGCTTGCAAGCGCCAAAAAGGCTGGCGCTCAAGTAGCGTCAACCCACCCATTAAATACCTTCCCTAACTTGGAAGCAGCATTAGCCGTATTACAAAATAGCGATCACAACACCGCGATGTTTTGTGAAGGCGAAGATACTGCGCTTGACATCCTAACACCATTTTTTGAACGCCTTGGATTCAACTGCCATGTACTCGATACGGGCAGCAAAGTGTTGTATCACGCAGCGTGCGTCATGGCCTGCAATTACTCAACGGCAGTAATCAATGCCAGCGGGAAGATTGCGGCGACCGCAGGCATAGACGAGACTGTATTTATCCAAGCGCTAATGCCGATACTGCGCACTACATTGACCAATATAGAACAGCACGGCACTCTGGCTTCGCTAAGCGGCCCAATTGCCAGAGGTGATGTCAACAACGTAAGCGCGCACCTGAGCGCTTTGCACGCCTCAGAGCTTGATGCTAGTTTCATAGACTTGTATTCGTCTTTGGGACAACACGCTATTACGATGGCTGAGCAGAACGACCAGCTAGACAGCAAACAAGTCGAAGTGCTAAAAAAAATATTACTAGGAGAAGCGCTTAACCGAAAGAGCTAAGCGATTTCGATCTTTTGCGCAATTAACGACTTCCACTTATTCGGACCCGTTGTGTGAACTGATTCGCCCTTGGTATCGACCGCGACAGTCACCGGCATGTCCTTAACCTCAAACTCATGAATCGCTTCCATACCCAGTTCTGGGAAGGCGACGACTCGTGAATTCGTAATTGCCTTGGACACCAAATATGCCGCCCCACCCACTGCCATTAAATACACAGCCTTGTGTTTTTCTATCGATTTTATCGTGGCAGGTCCGCGCTCCGCTTTACCCACCATGCCGATTAAGCCTGTTTGCTCCAACATCATGTCGGTAAACTTATCCATGCGAGTCGCTGTTGTGGGTCCAGCAGGACCTACGGCCTCATCACGTACAGCGTCAACCGGACCTACGTAGTATATAAAGCGATTAGTAAAGTCTACGCCCTCAGGCAAGCCTTCACCGCTTTCTAATAGGGAGTGGATGCGTTTGTGGGCTGCATCTCGACCCGTTAGCAATTTACCTGAGAGCAACACGGTCTCGCCCGGTTGCCACTCAAGCATGTCAGATTTGTTCAATGTGTCGAGATTAACTCTACGCGCACTAGGCCCAACATCCCAAGATATCTCAGGCCAATCACTTAATGATGGGGTAGTTTGTAGTGATGGACCAGTACCGTCTAGTACAAAATGAGCGTGACGAGTAGCCGCACAATTGGGGATCATCGTTACCGGCAAAGACGCAGCATGCGTTGGAAAATCTTTAATTTTAACGTCCAATACAGTTGTTAAGCCACCTAGACCTTGTGCGCCAATACCCAGTTGGTTGACCTTCTCAAACAATTCGATACGCAACTCTTCTAGCCTGCTATTAGGACCTCGTTTTATAAGCTCTTGTATATCAACAGGCTCCATCAAAACTTCTTTGGCCAATACAGCCGATTTCTCGGCAGTACCACCTACTCCTATACCGAGCATTCCAGGTGGACACCAACCAGCGCCCATCGTCGGGACGGTTTTAAGCACCCAGTCAACAAGTGAATCGCTCGGATTGAGCATTGCCATTTTGGATTTATTTTCTGAACCGCCGCCTTTCGCGGCCACTTCAATGTCGACTGTATCGCCTTCAACGATATCGTAGTGAATTACAGCAGGGGTATTATCACCTGTATTCTTTCGTGCGCCCAAAGGATCTGACAATATTGATGCACGCAGAATGTTGTCTGGGTTTAAGTAAGCACGGCGCACACCCTCATTGATCATATCTGTGAGCGTCATCTCAGCATCCCATGTAACGTCCATGCCTACTCGGACAAATATCGTCACGATACCCGTGTCTTGGCATATCGGCCGCCGGCCTTCTGCACACATGCGAGAGTTAATCAAAATCTGTGCCATCGCGTCTTTGGCAGCGCGGGACTCTTCGAGCAAGTAGGCCGAGTGCATCGCGTCTACAAAATCCTTAGGATGGTAGTAAGAAATAAACTGTAGAGCGTCGGCAACGCTGGCGATTAGGTCGTCTTGTTTAATAGCTGGCATAGAAGTTTTAGCGTAGGAAAGAGTATTTGTATGGGGAGAGTTTAGCAAATACTCAAAGAGCAATCTGCCTAAAGCACCTCGCAGGTTCGCAAACGCTGTTTTTAGTCTTGTTTTGAGCTAAAATCAGCCTCCTTTGCCGCCATAAACTCAAATAAGACCTAATGCGCACTTCAAAATACTTACTAGCCACTGTTAAAGAAACACCTTCTGATGCCGAAATCGTCAGTCATCAGCTAATGCTGCGCGCCGGAATGATCCGCAAGGTCGCCGCAGGAGTTTATACGTGGCTGCCTCTAGGCTTACGAGTACTGCGTAAAGTGGAACGTATCGTTCGCGAAGAAATGGACAACGCGGGTGCGCAAGAAGTCCTTATGCCGACTGTGCAGCCAGCCGAATTGTGGCAGCAATCTGGGCGCTGGGAACAATATGGTGGAGAATTAATGCGTCTTAAGGACCGGCACAATCGTGACTTTTGTTACGGGCCTACTAGCGAAGAAGTCATTACTGCCCTAATCGCCAACGAAATTCGCAGCTACAAGCAGCTACCTGCGAACTTTTACCAAATACAAAATAAGTTTCGCGACGAACGCCGCCCTCGCTTTGGCGTAATGCGTGCACGCGAATTTCTTATGAAAGATGGTTACTCCTTTCATGTTGACCAAGAAAGCTTGCAAGCCGAATACGACAATATGTTTAGCGCTTATTGCAAAGTGTTCGATCGCATTGGTTTGGCGTATCGCCCGGTCGATGCTGACACAGGTTCGATTGGCGGCAGCAGTTCACACGAATTCCAAGTACTCGCCGACTCAGGCGAAGATGCTATTGCGGTTTGCGACAAGCATGACTACGCAGCGAACGTCGAACTGGCCGAAGCATTACAAGTGGGAGGCAAGCGACAAGACCCGACACAAGAAGTCTCGCGCGTCGATACACCCGGTCAACATACGATTGCAGCGGTTGTAGACTTTTTAGGTATTCCTATTGAGCGCACCATCAAAACACTAGTGGTAAAAGGCAGCGAAGATCCTGTAGTCGCGCTAGTTTTACGAGGTGACCATGAACTTAACGAACTCAAAGCTGAGAAGCATCCTTTAGTTGCATCGCCATTAACCTGGGCCGACGAAGACGAAGTTAAGGCATCGGTTGGCTGTGCTCCTGGCTCTATTGGTGTGGTTGATCTTAAAGTGCCTGTTATCGCAGACCGTTCAGCCGTCAATATTAGTGATTTTGTGTGCGGCGCAAATACAGATGATGTGCATCTACAAGGCGTTAACTGGGGCCGCGATTGCAGTGAGCCAGAAGAGTTTGACCTACGCACAGTGGTTGACGGTGACGTTTGCTCTCGCGCCACTACAAGCGAAGAAGATGATCGCTTGAGCATTACTCGTGGCATCGAGGTCGGACATATTTTTCAACTCGGCCAGAAGTACTCAGAACCTTTGGGCGCTAACTGCTTAGATTCGCAAGGTAAAGCCGTAACGATGACAATGGGCACCTATGGCATAGGCATTTCAAGAATTGTAGCGGCCGCTATCGAACAGAACTTTGACGACAACGGCATTATTTGGCCGCAGAGCATCGCACCTTTCGAAATAGTCATCACGACGATTGGCTACAACAAGTCAGAGCTGGTACAAGCTACTGCTGACAAGCTTTATGATGATCTGCGCGCTGCAGGGATAGACGCGTTATTGGACGACCGTAAAGAAAGGCCAGGCATCATGTTTGCCGACTCCGACTTAATCGGTATTCCGCACAGAGTTGTTATTGGCGAAAAAAGCCTTGAAAGAGGTGAAGTAGAATATAAAGGTCGTCGTGATTCAGAGAATCAGGCACTACCTTTAGAGAAAGCATTGGCCGAACTGATGCTTAAACTCGCCTAAAGCCACCTTAACTAGGTTGAACACTCTTAGGCTTTCAAACGATGCACTCTTGCACTAAAACATCCAGCAAGACGCTCCGCAGCACATTGGTGCGAGCATGTTGCACGGCTGCTATCTGCGCGTCATGGAATGTTTTGGCGGGCGTTTCATTTGCGTCAGAGCGGGTGGATATACACTTCTTTAATAAAAAATCTCAAGACATTGCGTTAGAGCAAGCATTGAGACGTGCAGCGACAAATAATCGCCTAGCTGGAGATGATGTTGGCAAGACCGGTGAGAATCTCAATCTAGACGATCTTGTTTGGCTCGCGAACATGTCTGAGCGACTCGTAAAACGCGTTCCTGATCCTCTATACAGAATACGCTTACTCAAAACAGTGCTAAACGAGTCAAGAGCTAATGGCCTTGACCCACAATTAGTTTTAGCTCTTATTGATGTTGAAAGCAGCTTCCAACGTGACGCGGTTTCTAAGTCTGGCGCCGCTGGTCTTATGCAAGTAATGCCGTTCTGGCTGGACGTGTTTGACAAACCGGAAGCGGATCTCAGCAACCCCTTAGTCAGCTTGCGTTTCGGCTGCAAGATACTTCGTCATTACATGGATCGTTACGATAACGTTCGTAACGCATTAGCAGCCTATAACGGTTCAGTTGGCTCCTCTATCTATCCAGATCGAATTACCCAACGCTACCACGGTACATGGCGCTATTGGTCAGATCAGGAAGATTCTCTAAGCCTAGGTGCGAACACCAAACCATCGATAGATTACGAGACAGCTAAAAACGATTCATTAGGTATATTAACGTTGCCAGCCAACCAGATAGCGTTAACATTCCGCCCAGCGCCGATTGTCGTGGAACATAATGCAAAAAGTTCAGAAGCCTCCGAGTCTTTAAAAGTCGCGGATAACCTTATGGTAGAGACTTCCTTTTACGGGAGCCAAGCTGGCCAGTAATCGGCTGACACTTGGTCTTGTTTTTACCTCAAGACTCTAAACGCAGATCCTCTTTGTGATCACCCTCACCTTCTTCCTGATCAGCTCTTTCGTGCAAAATTGCCACGACAGCGGCCCCCACTAGAGCGACAACCCAAGATACGTATATCCAAATCAAAAATATCGGGAGCGTAGACAACGCGCCATAAACGACTTCGTAGTTGGCGAAGTTTGAGACATATAAACTAAAACCCTTCTTTGCGAACGAAAACAATACAGCAGCGACTAGTGCGCCAACCATCGCATGTCTGATTCTAACGCGTGCGTGCGGCATAATTAGGTACAGTAAGCCAAACGCTACCGTTTCCAATACGAATGGCAAAACCGACAAACCCATAGAGCGTACGCCTTCTAAAACATTAAGACTTGGCAGCAACTTAACAGACAATATATAAGTCGATACCGTTAAGCTTGCACCCATTAAAAGCGGACCCAACGTTATTAGCGCCCAATATATGGTCAATCTAGAAACGATAGAACGACCCCGCTTAACTCTCCAAATGTCGTTGAAAGACTCTTCAATATTAAACAACAACAGCAAGGCGGTAAGCAGAAAGAAGGCTAGACCAAACACCGTTAGTTTACCGGCTTGATCGGCAAACTGTGCGAGATATACTTTTAGCTCAACGCCAGCCGTCGGCGCAAGAAATTGATAGATGAATTCCTCAAGCTGTGGCCCCATTTGTTCAAATGACGCGAACATCGAAATCATGGCCAAGGCAATTGCCATCATTGGCGCCAAAGCCAGTAGACTGCTGAACGATAAAGCCGCCGCGTGGCGAGTGAGTCGATCAGCTCTCATGCGGTTAGCTACATCACGGGGGAAATAGAGTATTTGCATCGCCATTTCCTTTAGCGAATAATCACTGAACATTTTGTTACCCAATTAAAATCATTTTCGAGCGTTCATAAATAGCAATCAATACATGCTAATGCGCGCTCACTAAAACCTGAAAAACAATATGGCCTATACTCTTTATCATAACCCAAGGTGTTCCAAGTCTCGTCAAACATTAGAGTTGCTGACACAGCACAATGTTGACCTTACTGTAGTTGAGTACCTCAAAACGCCGCCAAGCATCGCTGAGATAACACAAATTCTGAAACTTTTAGAACTGGAGCCTCGAGAATTAATACGCAAGGGCGAAGAGGAATACAAAGTGCAAAACCTCTCTAACACAGCGCTTTCGCAAGAACAACTGATCGAAGCAATGCATAACAGTCCAAAATTAATCGAGCGCCCTATTTTGGTTACACCAAAAAGCGCTCGTATTGGACGCCCACCAGAATCTGTTTTGGAGATTATTTAGTTGATCTCCAGACTATTGTCTTTTTCCGCAAACGGATGCTATTTGCCTTTTAACGAGCGCTAGTACTTATAAAAATGAAAATACTTATTATTTACGACAGTCGTCTAGGAGCCGTTGAGAAAATGGCACGCCTCATTGCTCGTGGTGTCGCTAGCCAAGGAGACTGTGAGGCGGTTGTTCGACGCGTCCCTGATTTAGGCGACACCAACCTGTCTGACAGTGGCGACCCGTTTGCCAGCCTAGAAGACTTGACTGAATGTGATGGACTGATTTTGGGAAGCCCTACCCGCTTTGGCAATATGTCACACAGACTCAAGGCTTTTGTGGATAGCACTTCTTCGCTATGGCTATCTGGAACGCTAGTAGGCAAACCCGCAGCCGTATTCACCTCTAGCTCATCAATGCACGGTGGCCAAGAGTCAACGTTGCTGTCGATGCACGTTCCCTTGCTGCATCACGGTATGTTAATAGTCGGACTGCCGTTCACCTTAGACGCGGTAAAAAAAACAGTGAGTGGCGGAACGCCCTATGGAGCGAGTCATGTTGCAGGACCGCAAAATACCAACGAGTTCACCGATGAAGAAAAAACATTGTGTAAAGCGTTAGGCGCCCGAATCGCGTCACTCGCCCAAAAATTAGGCAAATGACTTCATTCTACTAATCGAGATTTAGAAATTCTTTAAGAAAAGGAATGGTGATTTTTCGTTGTTCACGCAATGCCGATTGATCAAGGTCATCTATGGCTCCAAACAGGACGTGTTTATCTCTGGAAAAATGCGTCAGTATGTAATCCAAAACACGATCAGACACAACCAAGCCAGCCGCTTGAAAACGCAAGCGCAAAGCGTCCAACGTGCCCTCATCGTCTAGCTCTCTTAAAGCGAATATTAAACCAGCACTCAGGCGACTTTCCACGTCAGCTAGATTCCAATCAGCATCTTCGATGGTTTGCGAACCCGTTGCCACAAATACAGAATTAGCTTGCCTAATTCGTTCAACTAAACCAAACAAAGCCGTTTCGTCATCACGACGACCCTGCAAGCTATCAACGTTATCTAACAACGTCACCTTCTTAGGTGTAAAGTCGTGCATTAGCCCAGCGTGACCTTTTATTCTGGCGCAGTCTAAGTACTGACAATCGGTACGGCTATTATCTTGGCTCAATGAATTTAAGACCGCGAACAACAAGTGGGTTTTACCGCTGCCTGCTGGCCCCGCGAAATACACGCTGCTTGCGGTGTTGCTGAGCTTATGCAGAGCAACAAGATCCAACAAAGACGTAACAAGCGGTAAGTTTTCGCTTCCGCCACTAACGAAATTAGCAAAAGTCAGCTGAACCCTCGCTAATATCGGTAAGCTTAATTGTGGTGATTTTTGATCAGACATTAGAGTAATGATTTACGCAAGGATAGGCCAATAAGCCCAAGCACATTTATATTGATGCGTTCTATTCTTTATCGGCCTTGAACTGGTCCGGATTATCCATAGTCCTTAACGACCAAATAAATACGTAAGCAGAACCGCTCCAAACACTTGTCACAAGCACTCCATAGCCAAGCAATTGCAAGATTAGATCAATATTAAATGCAAAGGCCGCCGAAGCTAGTGCAACTATAATGAAAAGTATTTGGCTAACAGTGTTCACTTTGCTTATTTTTAACGGCTCCATTTTGATAGCGCCGTACAACAAGAACATGATCAAGTAGCCGCCAATGATGACGATGTCTCTGAAGACGACCACAATCATTAACCAAAACGGAATGATTTCCAGTAAAGAGAGCATTAGATACGAGCTGACTAATAGGGCTTTATCGGCAAGCGGGTCTAGAATTGCACCTAAATTCGTTGATGCATTAAACCGCTTCGCGATGTACCCATCTAAAGCGTCGGTAATGCCTGCTGTAATAAACACCAACAAAGACAAGGTGTACTCTTCGCGCTGGAGTAACACGATTAGCCACGGAACCATGGCAATACGAGCTAGAGTAAGTAAATTCGGAACGTAGAACATAAGCGGTTTAACCATCGTCGACACTGACGATCGCTTTTTTATCTCCATTATTAGAGTGAAGTGATTATCTCTAGCTTTTCTTCGATACACAATGATAATCGAAACAGATACAATACCGCCTGCAGATTCAGTAACGTAAAACCGTCATTTATCCAACCGCTAATATCAACTTACTGCAATCTATATAGAATCGCAGAATTGCTCAAGCTATTAGCCTCTTTAGGAAATTATTGTGTCAGAACATAAAAATACGCCAGCCCCCTCTCTGAGTTACAAAGACGCGGGAGTAGATATTGAAGCCGGCGATGCATTTATCGACGCCATTAAACCCGTGGCCAAAAGAACCATGCGCGAAGGTTGCATGAGTGGCCTTGGTGGCTTCGGAGCATTGTTTGAAGTACCAAAGAGGTATGAAGAACCTATATTAGTATCTGGCACTGACGGAGTCGGCACAAAGCTTAAGCTTGCGTTCGACTTAGACAAACACGACACCATCGGTATTGATCTAGTTGCGATGTGCGTCAACGACGTTATCGTGCAAGGCGCCGAGCCATTGTTTTTCTTAGATTACTTTGCGACAGGCAAATTAAGTCCCGAAAAAGCCGCACATGTTGTCACGGGAATCGGCGAAGGCTGCGTTCGAGCCAATGCGGCGCTCATCGGTGGCGAAACCGCTGAGATGCCAGGCATGTATAAAGATGGCGAGTACGACTTAGCTGGATTTTGCGTTGGTGCCGTTGAAAAAGCAAAAATCATTGATGGCACCAAAGTTAAGCCGGGTGACAAACTTATAGGTCTTGCATCAAGTGGAGCTCATTCCAACGGGTATTCGCTTATTCGTAAGGTCATCGACACGCACAAGGCATCACTCGATATGCCAATGGGCGAGTTCGGCAAAACTCTTGCCGATGCGGTATTAGAGCCTACTCGCATTTATGTTCGCACGGTTCTCGATCTAATTGAAAAAATTGATGTGCATGCACTAGCGCACATTACCGGTGGCGGTTTGCCGGGCAATTTAAACAGAGTATTGCCTGAACACAGCAATGCAGTAGTACATGAGTCTAGCTGGGAGTGGCCAGAGCTGTTCAAATGGCTGCAAACTACCGGCAATATCGCGCGCGACGAGATGTATCGAACGTTTAATTGCGGAGTCGGTATGGTGGTCGTGGTCGCTGAAGAAGATTGTGACGCAGCTCTAGAATTTTTAAATGCCTCTGGTGAAACAGCATTCGAACTGGGTGTAATAGAGCACTCGAGCGAAACTCGCGAAGCCTTCGTAACGATTGTGGCGTAAGAACGTACCAAATACTCCCGCCCAAAAACACACGGTTTATTTCAAATAGATATGTCTAGCTCCCCTAATCCACGCGCAGTAGTGTTAATTTCCGGTGGAGGAAGCAATCTTCAAGCGTTCATCGATCAAGTCGAGGCGGGCGAGCTACCTTTAGATATCACCTTGGTCATCAGCAACGTTGCCGATGTAGGTGGCTTAGAGCGGGCACAAAAAGCTAGCATTGCCACCGACGTTATTGAACATACGACTTATGCAGATCGCACAACCTTTGACCACGCATTGGCAGAGCGCATAGAGACTGAGAAACCTGATCTAATAATTCTAGCGGGCTTCATGCGCATTCTAACGGCCGAGTTCGTTCACAAATACTCTGGCCGCTTAATTAACATCCATCCCTCCCTTCTGCCAAAGTATCCCGGCACTCGCACTCATAAACGAGCCATTGAGGCAGACGAAGAATGGCACGGTGCTAGCGTTCATTATGTAGTCCCTGAAGTGGATGCAGGCCCAGTCATAGTGCAAGGAAGATTGCGCATTGGCGATACTCAATGCTCGCAAGAATTACAGCACAGAGTTTTAAAGATCGAGCATCAGATATACCCTCTCGCCGCTAAATGGTTTGCCGAGAATCGGCTGAGTCTTTCAAATGGCCAGGTGTTACTGGATGGTGAAGAATCGCCTGAGCAGTTGCAAACCTATAACGTGTAAGCTAAGTTGGCTCGCGGTGTTTCGAGTAAACATTCAGCCAACGTTCAGCAAACTTTGAGTACGCTATTCAAACAGTCAAGAGACTCTGTCTTACAAAATAACGCTTTATGCCATCTGTTGTTAATCGTTTGTATACACTGAGCGCTTAGAAAAACTATCCACATAGCGTTGTGAAAAGACTTAGACAATCCGTCAATTAAAAGCGAACCCTAATGCAAACACCTTCCAAAACGATATTTACCAAAAGCCTACCGCTTATTTTAACTACATTGCTTAGTCTGGTGGTCAGTGCAAGTGCTTATTCGCTTGAGCCTTCAACCATTGTTTATCAAGTTGAGTTAGACAGCGACCGGCTTGGCAAAGCAACTTTGGGACGAGTTGAAACCCAACTATCTGAAAATGACGGCCGATTTTCGGTTGCGTCGCACACCAAAGCAGAAGGCTTGGCCGCGATATTACTGGGCAACCTAACGGAAACCTGCGACTTTAATATTGTCGATGGACGTGCACAAAGCCAGACTTACTCAGGAGGTCGACCCTCTAAAACCGAATACTTTGTGGATTTTAATTGGGAAGAACGAAAAATTAAGTTTAACGGAGAAGAAACGTTAGACATGCCGCAGGGCTACTTGATCAATAATTGTAATATGCCATTTGCCTTGGCACTACTTAAAGACAATGAGATTACCGAAACCGTTTACATTGTTGATGGTAAGAAAACACGGATTAGAGGCTATCGCCTCAAATCCAAATCACGGGAAATGCTCAATACAAAAATTGGATCGTTGGATACCGTGAAAATTGTTTTTGAGAGAGATCTGAAATCTGAGAAAACGCTTACTTTGTGGCTATCTAAGAAGCATTATTTTCTACCGGTAAAAATGCAAGAGCGCCGTGAAGACAGAATCACCACCATGTTCGTGAGCGAATTTTCAACAGACGGTTAGTTATAAACGTAGAAAGACTCGTTAAGGCAAAACAGAAGCTTAAGTTAACGGCCTTAATTAACTAATTTGGTTAACGCATTAATGACCATCTCTCTATCGATACCGCATGCTTGCTGGCCACTTGGTCAATCAGGCGGAATAAGAACGAAGTTGCCAAAATGCTGTTTTCTTAGAAATTCCGTTTGCGCAGCCACAATATCCTTTAGTTTAAACACCTCAGCCACAAGCGGTTTTATCTCTCCGCACGCTATATAGCCAATCAAATTCTGAAACACGGGTTCGTCCCACGCTGTGCAACCAATAAAAGTTAGGTCACGCAAATAGAAATCGCGCATATCAAATTCGACTATAGCACCGGCAATAGCACCCGAAGAGACAAAACGCCCACCGCGTTTAAGCAACTTGACGCGATCTTTAAACCCCGCGCCCCCTACATTGTCTACCACCACAGATACTGACTGCTCACCAAGAACGTTAATTAGGTCGCTATCACGATCAATCACGTGGTCTGCGCCTAATCCCGCAACTTGTTTTGCCTTAGCCTTCGAAGTGACTGCAAACACTTCTGCACCACGGCGTTTAGCAAGCTGTACAACCGCCGAACCAACACCACCAGAAGCCCCCATTATCAGCACACGATCGTTAGCGGTAACACCGCTACGGTGCAGCATATTTTCTGCCGTTCCGTACGCACAGGGAATAGTCGCCAGTTCTGCATTGGTCCAGTCACAATCAATAACGAAAACTTCACCACTTGGAACGACTACGTACTGCGCAAATGCTCCGTCAAAATCGGACGCCAACCATACATTATCGAGCGACGAAAAATCGTTTTTGCGCATACAAGATCTGACCAACACGCGCTTGCCAACAAGATGAGAGTCGTTTTGATCCACAACCTCTACGACCTCAGCACAACAATCCGTTCCTTGGATTAATGGAAACGGAGTTTCCTCATTCCAGCCACCGTCACTCTCGGCGAATTCGCCATCACTGCTGGCAAACTCATCAGTGCTGCTTCTCACACTCGATGAGTACCAGCCAAGCCGAGTGTTAATTTCGGTATTGTTAATGCCGGCCGCAAGAACGCGTAATAGAACCTCGCCACTCCCTGGCTTTGGTATCGGGACAGAACAGTAGTCTAATTGCTCAAAGCCACCATTACCTCGAGTGACCACGGCGAACATAGTAGGACCGTCATTCTGTACAAAACGGACCTGTTCTTTAGTCTTAGTCTTGGTCTTGGAATTAGGCAAGCTCTTGAACAGTCATATATCTAATGCTTTTGTTGCGACACAATATCAAATGATAACGAATCGTCTGCCACGTCGATTTCGACTAAGCCGCCCGACTGCAACTTACCAAACAAGAGCTCGTCTGCTAAGCCTCGCTTGATCTCATCTTGAATCAACCTTGCTAATGGACGCGCGCCCATTTTCTCATCGTAACCGTTGTCTGCGATCCATTGCTTTGCATCGCCGCTTACTGATAGTTGAACATTCTTATCCAGAAGCTGGCGTTCTACTTCGAGCAGCTCCTTATCAACAATCTTAGAAATAACCTCTTTAGACAATGAGCTAAAGCGCACAATTGAATCTAAACGGTTTCTAAATTCCGGCGTGAAAAGCTTTTTAATTGCCTTCATGTCATCGCTCGCATGGTCTTGCTTAGTGAAACCCATCGAGTTACGTGACATATCTGTCGCGCCCGCGTTGGTGGTCATCACTATGATCACATTGCGAAAATCTGCTTTGCGCCCATTATTATCGGTTAGCTTTCCATGGTCCATAACCTGTAAAAGCAGATTAAAAACATCGGGGTGAGCTTTCTCGATCTCGTCTAACAGCAAAACCGCATGCGGGTGCTTATTGATTGAATCCGTGAGCAAACCACCTTGGTCAAAGCCTACATAGCCTGGAGGGGCACCGATTAGACGTGACACTGTGTGCCGTTCCATATACTCCGACATATCAAAGCGAATAAGTTCCACGCCCAGAGTCATCGCCAACTGGCGTGTAACTTCTGTTTTACCTACACCGGTTGGGCCTGAAAATAAGAACGAGCCAATCGGCTTGTCTGGCTTACCCAACCCTGAACGCGACATTTTAATCGCCGAAGACAAACTTGTAATTGCTTTGTCTTGACCAAACACCACAAGCTTTAGGTCGCGTTCTAGGTTCTTAAGTGCATCTACGTCAGATGCAGATACTGTCTTAGGTGGTATACGTGCGATAAACGAGACAACTTCTTCAATTTGCTCAGTATCTATAACAGGAACCTCACCTTCTACACGGTCAAACAAACGTGTTCTAGCCCCCGCTTCATCAATTACGTCAATTGCTTTGTCGGGTAAAAAGCGTTCGTTTATATAACGTTCCGCTAACTCAGCGGCCAAAGTAAGCGCTTCAGGCGTATAGGTAACTTCATGGTGCTCTTCAAAGCGGCTCTTTAGGCCACGTAGAATTTGCACTGTTTCGTCTACCGAAGGTTCTTCTACATCAATCTTTTGGAAACGACGAGCCAATGCTCGGTCCTTCTCAAAGATACCGCGATACTCTTGGTAAGTAGTTGAGCCAATACACTTGAGCTCGCCACTCGACAACGCTGGTTTCAACAGGTTAGAAGCATCCATTGCACCGCCTGATGCTGCGCCTGCGCCGATAATTGTGTGAATCTCGTCAATAAACAGAATAGCGTGCAGCTCTTTGTCTAATGCCTTTAGCACTGCTTTTAAGCGTTTCTCAAAGTCACCTCGATATTTAGTACCTGCTAGCAACGCGCCCATATCTAGAGAATAAACTACTGCACCATCAAGGACTGCAGGCACTTCTTCTTCAACAATCCGCTTTGCTAAACCCTCTGCGATTGCCGTTTTACCAACACCCGCTTCACCCACATACAGCGGATTATTTTTTCGACGTCGCGACAAAATCTGAATAGTGCGCTCTACTTCTTTTTCGCGCCCTATCAAAGGATCAATGAAGCCGGCAATAGCTCGTTCGTTTAAGTTAACGGTAAACGACTCAAGCGGACCTTGTTTTTCCTCAACGTCTTGTTCCATTTCGCCGCCGTCATATTCTAAACCCGCAGGCTCGTCTCCAAACTTGCTAACGCCATGAGAAATGTAACTGACAGCATCAAAACGAGTAACGTTTTGCTGATCTAAAAAATACGCCGAAAATGAGTCGTGCTCAGAAAAAATTGCAACAATCAGGTTTTCGCCTTCTACTTCTTGTTTGCTGGCATTTTGCACATGCACAATTGCCCGCTGCAACACTCGTTGGAAGCCAACCGTAGGTTGAGTTTTTAAATCAGTTTCACCATCGATCTGCGGCACATTGTCGGCAAGATGCTGACTTAAATTTTTGCGCAAAGCATCTATATCTGCACCACAAGCCTGCAGAACAGCCATCGCGGATGCATTGTCCAGTAATGCCAGTAACAGGTGCTCGGTGGTTACAAACTCATGCCGCGCATCGTGTGCAACCTGCACTGCAAAATTTAAGGTTTTTTCTAAATCTTTGGAAATCATAATGCTCTCAAGGTTGCCTTGGTTGTTGCCTATCGTACTTTTTAATCTAACGTATTATTAGATTAATGCATTGGGTATATCGGTATTTGCAGCGCACATAAAACACGTTGGCAAAATTTGTTAACTCAACGCTGTCTCTTAATCGTCGTCTGAATCGGGTTCTAGCGTGCACTGTAGTGGATGTTTCTCTTCCTGAGCATAACGCATTACTTGATCCACCTTACTCTCAGCTATCTCTCTGGTATAAACGCCGCACACGCCAGCGCCTTTCTGGTGTACGTGTAACATAATGGTCATGGCGTCGTCTTGGCTGTGATTAAAGATTTCACACAGCACCTTAATAACAAACTCCATCGTAGTGTAGTCATCATTTAGTAACAGCACTTTATACAACGGAGGACGCTTTAGCTTTGGCTTAGCGACCTCTAAGGCAATATCAGTGTCATGTAAAGGTTCTGGAAAATCACTCATGTTCTAGAATCTGCTCTCGTTTCGACGTGACGGGGTAAACGTCATATTTGTTTATAAAAGGTAACTGCCGTATCAACCGGCTAATACTCTGCATATCCACAATTAATGGCACTTCATCAATCCATGTTCTCTAAAGGCGGCTTTGGTCCGTTGGCAAGGAATATACAGATACGTTCTTAGATTCTAATTTTGCGCACCTTTTCGGATTTTTCAAGCCCTATTCACTCTAGAACACCCTAACTAGGATGAAATTGAACGTGTAATTCGAAAACCGCTAGAACTCAAATAGAGCTTTTCCGGCAACCTAACACAATCGACAATCCTAACCGCCAAAATAAACAATGAGATAACAAACAGCTTGGCTGGTAACTAATCAGACCGTAGTCGGAGATCTCTTTATGCACCTTGACCATTGAATACATAGGCTGTTTACTCGAAGCACAAGTATCACAGATACTTTGTTCCTGCATGTGAACACAAACAACCAATATGGGTGGCTGAGCATTGCAGATAATAATTATAGAACTATAACGCACGTTATAGAGGGTAGATAACATGGCTTCAAAGGGAACAGTAAAGTGGTTTAATGCATCAAAAGGGTTCGGCTTTATTGAAACGGGCGAAGACGACACTGATGTGTTCGCACACTTTTCAGAGATCGAGATGGAAGGTTACAAAACACTAAAAGAAGGTCAAGAAGTGGAGTTTGACTTGGAAGATGGAGAGAAAGGGCCTAAAGCGGCTAAAATACGCGAAGCAGTTTGACGTTTAATTACGTAAACTTACGTTAAGAGCGTTGCGCGTATTTTGATCGGGTTTTATCATCACTCATTGATTTTATTGAATCAAAAGAATAATCGAAGTGCGACACTAGCTCGCGAGAATCAAAAAAGCCCCTCAAAATGAGGGGCTTTTTTGATTAGCAGATGCCTAGATGCTTATAGCTAACGAAAAGCCACCTAGCGCATCGCATCTAACAATTCGTTAAACGTTTTGCTCGGTCGCATAGCTGCAATGGCTTTGTCTTCATCAGGATAGTAATAACCATTAATATCAACCGGTGCACCTTGTGCCGCATTGAGCTCATCAATAATCTTAGCTTCGTTGGCTTTTAGTGCCTCCACAAACGGCTTAAAGCGATTAGCCAGCTCTGCATCCTTATCTTGAGCTACGACCTCCTCTGCCCAATACAGAGCAAGATAGAAGTGGCTTCCGCGGTTATCTAACTCCCCTACTTTTCTAGAAGGCGATTTATCGCTATCCAGTAGCTTAGACGTCGCTAAATCTAATGTATCGGCCAAAACTTGCGCACTGGAGTTATTAGTTACATCGGCTAAATGTTCAAAGCTGGCAGCGGTTGCCAAAAACTCACCGAGTGAATCCCACCGCAAGTGACCTTCGTTGGTAAATTGAGTTACATGCTTTGGCGCCGAACCACCCGCGCCTGTCTCAAACAAGCCGCCACCATTCATTAGCGGTACGATCGACAACATTTTGGCACTAGTGCCTACTTCTAAAATTGGAAACAAATCGGTTAGGTAGTCGCGCAAAACGTTACCCGACACTGATATAACGTCTTTGCCTTCACAAATAGTCTCTAGCGAGAAACGCGTTGCTTCAGCTGGAGACATAATGCGAATATCTAAACCGTCAGTATCATGGTCTTGCAAATACTGAACAACCTTAATAATTAGTTGAGCTTCATGTGGTCGATTCTTATCCAACCAGAAAATAGCGGGGTCGCCGGTCTTGCGCGCTCGGCGCACTGCCAATTTAACCCAATCTTGAATAGGCGCATCCTTAACCTGGCACATACGCCAGATATCACCTTCTTCTACCGCATGCTCAAACAACACTTTCTCAGTGTCTTCGTCAATAATACGCATGTAACCGTCGTATTCCATTTCGTAAGTCTTGTCATGCGAGCCATACTCTTCGGCTTTTTGAGCCATCAGGCCAACGTTTGAAACACTACCAATGGTGGTTGGATCTAAGGCGCCATTTTCCTTACAGAAATTAATCACTTCTTCGTAAACGTAGGCGTATGTACTCTCAGGGATAACCGCCTTCGCATCACGAAGATTACCCTTCATATCCCACATCTTGCCTGAATTACGGATCATTGCAGGCATAGACGCATCAACAATCACGTCACTTGGTACGTGCAAATTAGAAATGCCCTTGTCCGAATCCACCATCGCAATTGCAGGCCGATCCTCGTAGCACTTCATAATGTCAGCTTCAATTTTGTCTTTTAGGTCGCCAGAAATTTGTTCAATAACGCTGTAAAGGTTACCTAAACCATTATTAGGTTGCACATTCAGCTCCTTGAACAACGTGGCATATTTTTCGTAGACATAGCTGTAGTAGACCGTCACCGCATGCCCAAATACAATAGGGTGCGACACTTTCATCATCGTAGCTTTAACGTGCAAGCTAAATAGAATATCGCGTTCCTTCGCATCATCAATCTGCTCTTGATAGAACTTACGCAAAGCTTTCTTGCTCATAAACATGGCATCGATAACTTCGCCTGCCAAGAGCTCTACATTTTCTTGAAAATTTTCCTTATTACCGTACTTATCAGTGAACTCAATACGTACGCGGCTGTCTTCGAGCATAGTTCTCGAGCGCTCACTTGTGCGGAAGTCTCCACCATTCATTGTGGCAACGTGGGCTTTAGACGTAGGCAACCATTCGCCCATGCTGTGCGGATGCTTACGCGCGTAGTTTTTTACGGCAGCTGGTGCACGGCGATCTGAGTTACCTTCGCGGATTACCGGATTAACATTACTGCCTTTGGCCTGTTCGTAGAGGTCGCGTACTTTTTTCTCTTCGTCAGACTGTGGGTCGTCTGGAAAGTTGGGTAAGTCGTAACCCTTTGCCTGAAGCTCTTTAACAGCCGCTTTGATTTGTGGAATCGAAGCACTGATATTCGGCGTTTTAATGACATTGGCTTCTGGCTTTAAAACCAAAGCGCCTAGCTCCGCAAGCGCATTTGGAACTCGTTGTTCTTCCTTAATGTATTCTTCAAACAGCGACAGAATGCGCGCTGCCAACGAGATATCCTTAGTCTTAATATCAACGCCACAGCTTGCTGCAAATGCTTGAAAAATGGGTAACAGAGAGCGCGTGGCAAGTGCAGGCGCTTCATCAGTAAGAGTGTAATAAATGGTTGGCTGTTGTGAGCTCATATTTTTCTTGTACCTAGGTATGTGGAGTTTTTTACTCTATATTCGTTCGCAGATGGGCAGTGTATTCCAAATGTGTAAGCTTAGGCGCCGTATAACAAGTCAGACGTCCCACCAATCTCTGTATCTTTAAAACAGCTATTGCATAAAGAGATCACATACGCGGTAATTTCGCGTTTGTTCAAGTATCTCGAAGTATGTAACGCAAAGTCCTAGTTGGTTCTAGATGGATTCGCGCTTTGGGGGTGAACACAATGGCACCACAAACACACTATCAAGAGATTGCTCTAAGGCTTACAATAGACCCTCAATCGGAGTCGCATAATATCATAACTCCTGTCGTCTTTTTTTAACGTCACTGTTTTTAAAACTTCTGGTTTAGACGCACACTGTAATTCTTTAAAAGAGCCGCTAACATGGCTTAAAAAAGAGCCCAAACAATAGCAGAACAATGAATATAATTACGCCAAGATGGCAGCCTGACGTGTCCGTCGCGGCAATTTGCAAGCATAATGACCGTTACTTATTAGTTGAGGAACGATCCAAATCAACAGGCGAAATCGTGTTTAATCAACCCGCAGGGCACTTAGAATCTGGCGAGAGCATTATTGAAGCTGTGATACGCGAGACCTTAGAAGAGACCTGCCGTCACTTTACACCTAAAGGGCTTGTCGGCTTTTATCGACTTGCGCTTAACGATCAAAAAACATACTTGAGGTATACATTCTTTGGGGATATCAGCGATGTCGACGTCAAAGCTGAACGCGATAAAGACATAATCGCTACTCATTGGTTTAGCCGTGAGGAGCTCAAAAATCATCAAGCCTTGCGTAGCCACTTAGTTTTGCAGTGTGTTGAAGATTATGAAAACGGCTCCACTTATCCGTTGGATCTCCTTAAAGACCATTCTCCCTATTAAAGACCACCCACCTAAATAGCTTTTTGTAATGAAACCTCACGTTATTGTTGGAATGTCTGGCGGCGTTGATTCGTCGGTAGCAGCGCATTTGCTTCTTGAGCAAGGCTATCGCGTGAGTGGCTTGTTCATGAAAAACTGGGAGGAAGACGATACCGAAGAATACTGCGCTGCAGCAACAGATCTAAAAGACGCTGCACAAGTATGTGACCGACTTGGTATAGAGCTGCATGAGGTAAATTTTGCGCATGAGTATTGGGAAAACGTATTCGAATACTTTCTCGCGGACTACAAAGCCGGGCGTACGCCCAACCCAGACATTCTTTGCAACAAGGAAATTAAATTCAAAGAGTTCTTGTTGCAAGCCCAAACTCTAGGCGCTGATTTTATTGCGACTGGACACTACGTTGCCAAGGGCGAGCGTGGCGTTAACGGCGTGACCGAGCAGGCATTACTCAAAGGTTTAGACGGCAATAAAGATCAAAGCTACTTCCTGTATACACTTCAGCAGCATCAACTTGAGAAAAGCCTGTTCCCGCTCGGAGAGATATCCAAGCCCGAAGTACGTGCAATTGCCGATAAACAAGGATTTGTAACGCATAACAAGAAAGATTCAACAGGTATCTGCTTTATAGGAGAACGCCGCTTCAAAGACTTTTTGAGTGAATATTTGAAACCAAATCCTGGCAATATGGTGGACGAGAAGGGCAAAACAGTAAATCAGCATGACGGACTCATGTATTACACATTGGGACAACGTCAGGGCTTAGATATCGGAGGTCCAGGAGAGGCATGGTATGTGGCGGGTAAGGATCTTGAACGCAACGAATTATTGGTTGTTCAAGGGCACGATCACCCTGCCCTGTTTACGCAAACGGTAGCGGCTACCACCCCTGACTGGGTGAGCGCTAGCCACCCTCCCATGAATGTAACGTTGACCGCTAAAACTCGATACCGTCAACCAGACCAGCACTGTCAGATTACAGCGATTAATGACAAACAAATCACGGTGGAGTTTGATCAACCACAACGTGCGGTAACACCGGGGCAAGCGTTAGTTCTATATGAAGACCGATATTGCTTAGGTGGCGCTACCATTGACAGGTCCAGGTAACACCGTCTGAACGTATCCGTCTCGCCGCGAAATATTGATCCATTACAAATGTGAGTAGCAAGCGTTACGCTATTAACTTCAGAGATGACGAGAGCGATTGTCTCTCTTGATTGGAAAGCGTATCAAAAATCGTTTCAAGGGACTCCTCAAAGCTCACCTGAGCTTCAGTGAACTTACGCGCACCTGTAGAACTTAACTCAACCATGCTCTTGCGCGCATCGCGTTCATTAATCTTTCTCTGTACCAATCCTATCTTTTCCATGGGTTGCAAAAGCCGTGTAACGCCCGACGCCGTTAAGCCAACTTGATCAGCCAGCTCCACCCGACTCATCATTTTGGTCGGCGCAGCGCTTAAACGGTGCAGTACTAAGTATTCGCTCAGACCCAACCCGTGCACTGAACCTAAGGCTCCTTCCACACGTTTTAGAATGTGCGAATGAGTGCTCAAAATATTATCAAAGAGCGTTTGATTACTGGTCTTCATGATTCTTTCTATCCGTCTTTTGACGGCTCCTAATGCGTAAAAGCATCTTATTATTCATTGATAAATACTTGATTGATCAACTATATTGATAAATGCTTGATCAGTCAAGTATTTATTAGAGACCTAGGCGCGACCCACCATCATGCCTAGCCACTTACGGATAATACATCTCAGGTCACCTGCTAGCGTTGTTTAAGATCTTGATATAAACGTGTTATAGCCTTGTTAAAAAGGGAGACTTAATGACAACTTGCTGCTAGAGCTTCATCAACCTGTTTGTCTTTAAGAGATTCAAAAAATCGAGCGAAGTCATTGCCACAGTCGGCGTACATCGCCTTAAACATTGCTACATTCTCCCGATAACTACTAATGCCAGATAGTCTTGCGTTGTTCACTGGCTCGTTAAACCAATTGTCGTATCGGTCATCGCCCTTCCATTTAGAACTCTTAAGTGCCTGATAGTCCGTCATCAACTGCTCGCTCAGGGCTTGCTTAGCGGCTCGATTCTCAACTAGTGCATCTGAGTCTAATTCAACAGCCGAGACCGCGTTATAAAGAGTCAGCAGTCGGCTTTTATGCACCGCAATAAGCGCATCAAAGTCCTCACGCATTTGCAGTGACTGTTGGTAATTCCCAATGTCCGCGTTTTGTAGATTTTGGTTTTCGTTTTGCTGCTCTAGCCATTGCCCTGTGGCAATTTCTGCGACAGCTGATGCCAATGCTTCATTGAAATCTGTATCGCCATTCAAATAAATTTTTTGATGAGTTAACTCATGAAACAACAACTCAGCCAAATATACTTCGCCGTAGCGCAACATCGACGGCAAAATTGGGTCATCGAACCAGCCTAGTGTTGAGTAGGCGTTAGCACCGCGTACATATACGTCTACAGACTCTACTTGCTGAAGGTTTTTAGCGTATTGCAATGCTTTGCTATAATCAAAGTAACCTCGATAGCTCGCGCAGCCTATGACCAAATAACACCAGAGCTTGGCGTCCAATGAAAACTCGGGTGCAGCCGTAACCACGTATACTGGATAATCTCTTTCTAAAGACACATAGCTGTGGTAGCTACCCTTTACAGGCAAACCAATTTCGGTTGCGGCGAAATCCAAAATAGGCCTAACTTTTTCTAACATCTCTCTTTCGGTCTGACCACTTTGCTCAATCGCTTTATCAAGTGGTATACGGGCCATCATCAGACGCGAATGCCCCACAACAGCCTGGGAATAGAACTGAACAGTTGAACAAGCAGACAGTCCAATAACTACAGACAAAACCGTAACAATCAGTAGAGCGGCTTTATTATTAGCCCCAAGCTGTGAGCGCTTTTTACTATGCCCTTTTTAATAATCTTAGTAATTTAGGTCTTACTCAGACTCTTCTAACACCAAAGTAACTTCTTGACCAGCAAATGCGATGACGTCTCCCATGGTGCACTTACAACGCTTACGCAGCTCTTCTTCGCCATTGCGCGTTACTTGACCTTCTGCGATCACCGCTTTAGCTCCTCCGCCACTGCCCAGCCAACCCGCAATTTGTAATACCTTATACATCTCTATTGGAAACGCTCTGATTTCTACTGTGTTCATCTTATCTCTTAAATTCTCATGCTGAATGACGAGTCAGTTATTTGCGCCTTTCATTAATTGGGTAGTAGTCTCGCATAGCCCTTCTAGGCACTGCAGACTAAGGTTAGTTTAGGGTATCATCGCTGGTCAAACGATTACTCATAACAAGAATCATGGCCCAAGCCCTACACAGTCAACACACTAACACATTCCTTGAATTCCTAAATCAGGCGAAGGCTAGTATCGCTGTTTCCACGTATCAAGCGGGCAAACTGATTTTATTGAGAAGCGCTACTGACTCAGTCAACACACACTTTGTGAGTCTTCCAAAGCCAATGGGGATTGCCTTTCAGAATGGTCGCATGAGTGTAGGATCTGGAGCGCAGGTTATCGACTATTTCAATATGGGCAATGTAGGCCCAAAAGTTGAACCGATTAACACCCACGATGGTGCCATGCTGCCACGCCGCACTCACTTTACCGGCGACATTGATATTCATGAAATGGGTTTTGACTCAGAGAATGAGCTTTGGATCATCAACACTAAGATGTCTTGCCTATGCACGCTCGACATAAATTACAGCATCGTTCCTAAGTGGAAACCGCCTTTTATTACTGGCTACGATCTAACCGACCGATGCCATCTTAATGGTTTGGCAATGCGCGACGGTAAACCTCGTTATGTTACGGCGCTAGGCACAACCGACACAGCCGGTGGTTGGAGAGACAACAAAGCCTTTGGTGGCATGCTGATGGACATTGAAGATGATCGTATGATTATCGAAGGATTGTCTATGCCACACTCTCCCCGCTGGTATCAAAACAAATTATGGGTTCTCGAGTCAGGCGCTGGCTAGCTCGTCGTTATCGATGAGAAAACAGGCGCCAAAAATGTCATCGCTGAAGTTCCTGGGTTTTGTCGAGGCTTGGACTTCATTCAAAACTTCGCGATTATAGGGCTATCGCAAATCCGAGAGACTGCCGTATTCGCTGGGCTACCGTTAACCGAACGTGAGCAAGAGCGTAAATGTGGTGTTTGGATTGTAGACATCAATACGGGGCAAACCGTTGCGTTTTTATCTTTCTCAGAAGGCGTTCAAGAAATATTTTCCATACAGCTCCTTCCCTGGAAGTACCCTGCTCTTTTGGACATGAACGATCCCCTACTGCATACCAGCTTCTCAATTCCAGACGACGCAATTGCTCAGTTTGTCGCACCCGATCCAAAACAGGTAAAAATGGATCAAGCGGTTGGCCACCATCGCCGTAAAGAGTTTGACAAAGCTATCGCTTTGTACGAAGAGTGCTTGCAGGATGACCCAAAAAGTACATTCCTTCGCTACCACCTTGGTGTTGCCTATTCCGATCAGGAAGAATGGGACAAAGCCATAACAACATTGGAAAGTTTAGTCAGAACACAAACAAATCATGCCGAGGCATGGAATAGCTTGGGCCATGCCCATGCTGGCAAACTTGAGTTTGAAAAAGCCGTGAGTTGCTACGAATCTGCACTCAAAGCAGATCAACAATACGCTACGGCTCATTTCAATCGCGGTTGCCTCAAGCTAAAAATGGGTGACTTTAAAGAGGGTTGGCCTGAATATGAATGGCGCTGGAAAATGCCTACTTTCCACCCTTTCAATTGCCCACAACCAATGTGGAAAGGCGAAGACATAAGCGATAAAACCTTGTTAATACACACGGAACAAGGCAACGGCGACGCTATCCAATTTGCACGATTTCTGCCGCAAGTAAGAGCGCGTTGTAAAAAGCTCGTGTTCGTTTGCACCGAACCTCTGCGCCTATTGTTTAAAGGTATGGACTGTATAGACGAAGTTCGTTTGCCAGGCAGCCTGCCGGCTGACCTATTTGATGTCTATGCGCCGATCATGAGCCTACCTGGCATACTTGATATCACGCTTGAGAACCTCCCAACGCAAACACCTTATTTGGAAATACCAAGCTCTGTGGTGGTTGACCCACTTGAGACATTAGGAGACAGTAAATCAACAAAGCCAAAAATTGGCTTGATTTGGGCCGGCAGCCCTACGCAACAAATAAACCACCACCGCTCATGCCCAATCGAGGCCATGCTCGAGCTAACGAAAAAGGGTGATGCTAAGAACACTGATTACGATTTTTATAGTCTACAGATACCACTCACTTCTGAGCACAAAGAACAGCTAGAAAAAAGTGGCGTACATGACCTCGAAAGCGAACTCGTCAGCTATGCGCATACAGGTGCGTTTATCGAACAGATGGACTTAGTTATTTCGGTCTGTACGTCAGTTGTGCATCTCTCTGGCGCGTTAAATAAGAAGAGCATTACATTGTTATCTCCTCACGCAGACTGGCGCTGGATGGATGATGACCAAAGCACTTGGTATCCAAACACCAAGATCATGCGACAGTCTAAATCAGGCGATTGGGCAGAATTGATTGAACGAGTGAAACTCGAGATTCCTAAACAACTCAAATAGCCGTGCTGCGTTATTGGTCTAGGTACAGCTATAAATGTATCAGTACCAATAGAAGCAGTTATGGTTTAGAGAAGAATGGCGCCTTCATGTTGAAGTAACCACGCTTTCTTTTCTAAACCAAAAGCATAACCCGTCAGCTTGCCGTTGCTGCCAATTATTCGATGGCACGGCACTATGATCCCAATCGGGTTTTGCCCATTCGCTGCGCCTACGGCTCGTACGGCCTTTGGACTTTCAACTTTTTGGGCAATATCAGCATAGCTCGCCGTTGTGCCAGACGGTATCTCCATTAAGGCTGCCCATACGCGTTTTTGAAATGCCGTGCCTTGCGCTGCTAGGGGTAAATCAAACTTATTTCGATTGCCATCGAAATACTCGCTCAATTGGCGGAGAACCGTCTTAGTAAAGTCACTATCACGTGGTGCTTGTTGTTGATCAACAAAACGCAGAGCAGTAACCCCGTTGTCATCGGCCAGCACTTCGAGCAGACCTATTGGAGAACTAAAATAGTCTACATAGCTCGCGTCTTCGGTTTTAACTTTCATATTTCTGCTCCCATCTTGTTGCGCTCATGTAGTTGCCCTCATGTCGTTGCCCTCATGTAGTTGTTCTAATGCAGTTGCTCTGTTTTGATCCGAGCAACTCTATTTACTCTCGCGGCCTTGATCTACTAACGAATTACAACTGGTTCCAAAGCTGCAGAGTGGCGTAACTTCTCCATGGCTTAAGGTCGTCTGCTTCCAATGGTCTTGATGAATCGTCGCTGGTTTTCTTAAGCGCATTTTTAATACCCGAATCACCGGCTAACCAAACGTCTGGGTCTTTTAGGGCTCGTAGTTTCACGTAGTTAACCGTCCAAGGGCCAATGCCTTTTACGTCTACCCACCGATCAATATCGCTTGGGTCTGCATCATTTAGCATATGGTTTGCAAGCCTGTGCAACGTCTCTTTGCGGCTGCCCGGCATCTTCAGAAAGCTTAAGTCACTGCCAAGCACTGCCTCTGGTGTGGGAAAGAAATAGTTCAGCTCGTTGCTTAATTCTTCACCAAAGCCTTTATCAACCTTGTGAGTAAACCAGGTCGTTTTTTCGCCTAGCTCATGAACCATCTGTGTCACTAACTTCTTTGCCGACGTCACAGTTACCTGTTGACCTAAAACCGCGCGCACGCCAGTCTCGAACAGCCCCCAAACGCCAGGAACGCGTAACCCAGGATTAACCTCAAAATAATCACCAAGCACAGATTGCAGATGCCCAGAGATTTCGGCGATGGGCGCGTCCACATCAAAAAGAGCTTTAATACGCTGAACAACTGGGTAGAGGACTTCAACTTGCTCAAGTTGAATAGTTACATCAAACGCGGGCGTATCTAGGCTAGGCGAAATACAAAATTGACCTTTGACCTGCGTCTTACCCCCGTCGTATACAAACGTTCGTCGGTAAGTTACTCCATCGGAGCTCTCTAATCCCGCTATACAACGTGTTTGCAAAAAACTCATTAATGAAGCTGTGTCATACGGCGGACGATAACTCAGTTGCAACGATATGTCTGAACCAGCATTCAACGCTTGCTTGCGAAGCTCGCGTGGCGTGAGCGATAACTGCTGCTTAATAGCGTCGTTAAAACGACGAACGCTATTAAAGCCTGCAGCAAAAGCTACATCGCCGACAGGTAATTGAGTTTCTTGCAGAAGCTTCTTAGCAAACAAACATTGCTGATAGAGCGCAAATTGCTTTGGCGATACTCCTAAGTTATCACTAAATAACTTTCGCACGTAACGGTCGCTGACTCCAAGTCGCTCTGCAAGTGCTTGTAGGCTTGAATCACTTAGGTCTCCTTGCTGTATTAAGCTGATCGCCCTCGTTAGCGTTGTTTCGTTACCTCTCCAGGCACTAGAATTAGGCGAACTGTCTGGGCGGCAACGCATGCAGGGACGAAAGCCCGCTTGTGCCGCGCCAATGGCGGATTCGTAGTAGTTGACATTCTTTTCTAATGCCGGTGTGGCTGGGCAAATCGGACGGCAGTAGATACCGGTAGTTTTGACAGCGACAAAGAAAAGTCCGTCAAAGCGAGCATCGCGAGCGCGCCTAGCTCTAGCGCACTCTTGAGAATTGAATGCAATCGTCTGATTGCTATCTGTGTTTAATAAAGAGCTGCTTGAAGGAGTAGTCATGCGCCTATTCTAACGCATGACCAATCCGCAACTAGCCGCTTTCGGAACTAAAGAAACGGAACTAAAGAATTGGAATTCAAGAATAGACCGTTAGACTATTTTTTAAACCCAAGACTAAACTCCCCCCCCTTGTCTATAGATCGTTGATAGGCTTGACGCGCTTCCATACGCTGCACAAATGCTTCAAGGTTTTTATAGTGACGCAATCCGCCGCCAGCATTAGCGCCCTGCAAATTAAAAGTAAGCTGCAGATCAGCACCACTAAATTCATTATCAATAAGATAGTCTTGACCTTCGAGTAGCCCATCGACATAACTCAAATGGTTCATTACACGCTGCTGAGTGAACCCCTTAAAAGTCTCGTCTTCCACTGGCAACATACGAATAAACAATTGATCCAACAAAGGTGGGCTCAGCGATCCTTCTGGGTAGTGCATTAGCTCAATATATTTTGCATAAGACGACGAACTGCGATCCGGCATAAATTTACCTTCGCCATAGCGCTCAATTAAATACTGAACGACGGCACCAGACTCAGCCATAACAAAATCGTCAATTTCCACTACAGGCGCTTTACCTAAGGGATGAATGTTCTTAATGTCGTCTGGCGCAGCAAAACTAGGTTGACGCTTGTAGAAAACAATTTCGTAATCGAGGCCTAGCTCTTCAAGAGCCCATAGAATACGTTGTGATTTGGAATTATTAAGGTGGTGAACTTTAATGGTCATAATGGCCGGCTGCTAGTGTTATTTAAAAGTGTTTAAAGAAAGCTAAGGTCTGTCTGAGACAGCTAAACCTGTATAGATCGGGTTATAGAATGTGCCCCGCGACAACAACCAATATGCTTCTCGCGGGATTCAAAACTCAATCGGTCTTAGAGATCACGATACGAGTCATCTTTCTTGTCGACTAAACGCTGCATCGCGGCAAATTCCATATCACCCATCGCTGCGCCACCCATACCTTTCATCTGCAAAGTGAGTAGTTCTTCAGTGCGTTCAGCAATATCTATACCGACGGGATTAACAGGCTTGCCGGTTTGATCAACAGAAACTTGAATCTCACACGACCGCTGAAGTGCGACCATGTTAAAAAACATTTCAGGAATAGTCCGTCCGCAGGTCAGTAAACCATGGCTTTTCAATATAAGCAGGTTCTTAGTACCAAGACTCTCTAACAGTTCGTCTTTCTCGCTATTATCGACAGTGATGCCATGGAAATCATGGTAAGCGACTTGGTTATGCAGCAGGACGGAGTAAAAGTTATCAATCCGCAAGCCTTCTTGCTGGCATGCCACCGTCATACCGGCCGTTGAGTGAATATGCCCAATGCAATGCGCATCATCGCGTACGCTGTGAATCGTAGAGTGGATCAACATCCCAGCTGGGTTTACTGGATATTCAGACTCTTCGACAATGTTGCCTGCTATATCTACTTTAACTAGATTCGAAGCCGTGACCTCAGTGTAGTGAAGGCCGTATGGGTTTATTAAAAAGTGACCGTCACTGCCCGGCACTTTTACCGTAATGTGGTTGTAGATCATCTCGCTCCACCCCATGTGATCGAAAATTCGATAGCAGGCAGCAAGCTGGATACGTAGATCTTTTTCTTCTGGGCTCATATATGTGTCCTCCAGTGGAACGTAGTTACAACTATTTTATTTATTCCTAATTATTCCGCGCTTAAATAGCGGATCTTGGGTTATGCCATCACTTTGCGAAAATACAACTTATTATCGATTCTATGCATCGGCTGATCGAACGTGAAGTTCAAAATACCACCGAGCCCGACCTTTTCCAGCCAATCATCAAACTCGTAATCATTGATCAATTCAAATACGTATCGGCTTTCTAAAACTCGCTGCAGCATCCACAAACTGTAGGGCAATATAACTCGCTTGTCCTTAACACCATCCAATGTGAATTTATGTGTACCTATTCTTCGAGCTACTTCTATGTCTTTGCCCAGCGCGTGAGGGGTGTCGCGGCGCCACTCGTTTAACGCCTTATTACTTGCTTTGAGTACAGGGTACTGTTCAGCGCCCATTCTCTTTAGAATCGGTTCAATCGTTTTCGGGATTTCGTCATTAGCTAGTAATGAGCCTTGTTGTAAATATGCGTTGGTATCCATCATCCGCTCAACCCAGCGGGCAACGGCTGGAGCTCGCTTGCGCATTAGCGCACTAGGATAGGGATCTCGATAAAGGTGTGCATAAAGCGGACCTATAAAGCCGAAATCTGCGATACAGGGCTTAGAACCCAATAGAAACTGATGCTTAAGGAAATGCGCTTGTAGGTCGTCTAGTAGCGCTCCGTAAGAAGCTTCAATAGCGGGAATAGTTTTTGCTGTAATCCCCAAGCTAGTGACGGCACCTTTAAAACGCGCACCGGCTTTTTTACCTACCCAACCACGAATAAATGCGGGTGCCCATGGTAAAACGAAACGACCAAACTCCCGATAAATAAAGGGTTGGTTTTTTTCAGGAAAGTTCCAGCGATAATGCATCGCGGGTAATATTAGCCACTCGTCTGCGTACACTTCTAATAGCTCTGCAACCAATCGCTGACGAGGTGTTGCGGGTAGAGCTGAATGATCCGGATGCTGCGAATCAATCTCTTTGATAATAACCGAAGTGTCTTGCAAAAATTTGCCTTCGGGCGTACGAACAACAGGAATAAACTTAACCCCAGTTTCTGGGATTATGACGTCGCGGTAAGTTTTAACACTCGCCGCGACCTCATTAAAAGCAAGGCCCTTCTTACGCAAATAAGACCTTACCTTGCCAGAATACAGCGACATTTCGGCGCCATAAAGAGTGTAACGAACCGGCACTAAGCGTACGCGAGTTGATTAAATTGGTCTTGGAAGAAATCGCCACTACCAAACAGCAGGTTAATCATAAGCAGGCGCTTAACGTAATGCCCTACATCTAACTCATCAGTTATTCCCATTCCACCGTGAATCTGAATCGCTTCGTCGCCCACGTGCTTACCGCTCTTCGCCACCATAGTGCGTAATGCCGCCACCATAGTCGCCTTGGTAGCTTCACTGTTCTCTGGGTTTTCCAGTTCGCACAGAGTACCGACCAATAGGGACTTAGTTTGTTCAAACGCCATAAACGTATCAACCATTCGATGTTGCAAAGCTTGGAAAGAACTAATAGTTACGCCAAACTGCTTACGCGTTTTACTGTATTCGACCGTCGTAGCATTGAGCTTTTCCATAATGCCTAATGCTTCTGCAGACAACGCAACATGGGCTTTTTGCATAACAGATTCAACGATTGGATACGCCGCGTCGGCTTCGCCCATCAACTGCCCTACAACACCGTCTAACACAATATCTGACGCTCTATGAGCATCCATTAATACATAGTCGTGGCGACATAAGCCTTTTGCATCCGCGTCTACTAAAAATAGACTCAATCCTTTCTCATCGGTTTGTTCGCCAGATGTGCGTGCTAGAACAACTAACTTGTCTGCACTAGGTGCATCTAAGACAACCGACTTGCTGCCGCTCAATATATAGACGTCACCATCGATCTTCGCTGACGTTTTAACATTGCTGAGATCGAACCGAGCTTGTGGCTCATATAAAGCCGCCGCGCCTTTTAAGCCGCCTCCAATCAATGTTTCAAGGACCGCGGCTTTTTGATCCGCCGTACCCGCTTCGCTAACTAAACCACCAAACAAAACGAGAGTGCTAAACAAAGGCTCTACCGTTAAAGCCTTACCAAACTCTTCCATAATGGCAGCAAGATCGACAATGCCACCACCAAAACCACCGTCTTCTTCTGCAAAAGGAACTGATAACCAGCCAAGCTCGGCGAAGGTTTCCCAATTCTTGTCACTAAATCCAGCATCCATTGATGCTGCGACGTTACGTTGATCGAAACTATAATTGTCTTGCGCCCATCGCTGGATACTTTCTTTTAGAAGCTGCTGCTCTTCACTGTATTCAAAATTCATTCTTATTCTCCCGCTTACAGACCGAGCACGGCCTTAGAAATTACGTTGCGTTGTACTTCGTTCGAGCCACCATAGATTGTCGCTGCTCGTCCATACATATAGGCTCGACGTGCCGTTGAGCCAGCGCGATGTAAGTCGTTTACAAAATCCGCATCTAGCGAACCTGAATAGGCGCCAATAGTTTCCATGCGCAGTTCTTGCAAGGCTTGCTGAATCTCCGTGCCCTTAATCTTTAGCAAACTCGATTCTGGACCAGGTGTATCACCTGCACTCAGTGACGCAAGAACCCGCAGCTCCATATATTGGAGCGCCATAAGTTCTATTTCAATGTTCGAAACTTTGCGTTGGAAGATTGGATCATCCATTAATACGCCTTTGTAATTGGTTTGCTGTTTGGCAATTTCTTTAATATCGGCCAACCAACGTTTGCTATCGCCCACGCCTGCAATCGAAGTACGTTCGTGTGCAAGTAGCGCTTTAGCATAGGTCCAACCTTGATTTTCACCACCAATCAGATTTTCTTTAGGTACGCGAACATTATCGAAAACCACTTCATTAAGACTGTGGTGATTGTCGATGGTAGGAATGTGATTAACCGTAATGCCTTCGGACTTCATATCAATCAAGATAAAGCTAATGCCTTGCTGGCGCTTATCAAAGGTTCCTGTGCGAACTAGACAGAATATCCAGTCTGAAAATTGAGCGTAAGTCGTCCAAATTTTCGCACCATTGACGACGTAATCATCACCGTCTAATACGGCTTTAGTTTGCAAATTGGCTAAGTCTGAACCTGCACCAGGCTCTGAATATCCTTGGCACCACCAATCATCGCTAGATAAGATACGCGGCAAGAAACGTTTTTTCTGTTCCTCGTTACCAAAACCAAAGATTACTGGCCCAACCATGCGTAGTCCGAACGGCACGATATCCGGTGCTCCAGCGGCGCATCGCTCAGTCTCATAAATAAATTTCTGAACGTCAGTCCAACCAGTACCACCATATTCTTGTGGCCAATCTGGTGCGACCCAGCCTTTATCGTTTAAGATTTTTTGCCATTCGATAGAAACAGCTTTGGTTTCTTTGCCACTGGCGTAACGTTGCTTGATTTCGTCGGTAAATGACGTTGCAAAGAACTCTCGAACTTCTTTCTGAAATTCAAGGTCTTGGGCAGAAAAGGAAATGTCCATGAAGCTACCTTATGTAATAATTTGGTTGATATCTGGATCTAGCTCAATTCATCAATAGAACCAAGCAGACCTTGGGTTAAACGGAGTTTAGTTTACACAATTGTAAACAGCGATGGGTGAATAACGGCTATTTATTGAGCCATATCTCACTCAGAGGCTTTCGCTCATTAGGCGTCTCATTTTTACTCGTTTCTTCATCCATACTGTTCGGATCTACAACTTTACCCAGTGAAAACGCCATGACCAGCTTTTGATCTTCAGGATCAAGTCCCAGATACTTCGCCGCTTCGTCGGCTTTAAAACCACCCATGCCGTGTGAATAGAGTCCTTCCATGCGAGCCTGTAGCGATAAACTCATCCAAGCAGCACCGCAATCGAACTCGGCCCATGCATTGGGTTTGCCATTGTGCTCAAAGTTTAGAGTGGCGACCATAAAACCCAGAACAGATGTGTCTTTCGCCCACCCCTGGTTGCCCTCTACGAGCAGGTTCAAATAATCATCAAACGTTGCGTCAGTCGACGTATAAATGCGCCAAGGCTGGGCATTGAAACAACTTGGAGACAAGCGAGCCGCCTGCATAATTCGTTCAAGCGTGGCATCGTCAATCGAGGTTTTCTCAAAGGCTCTTGGAGACCAACGTTGTACAAACAAAGAATCAGCATTGTTCTGTGCGTCGCGGTTTGAGAAATCGAAAACATAATCAGTCATGGTGCGGTGCTCCCAGGTAGTAATACCCAACGTCGTATTATTTTTTATGAGCGCGCAGTTTAAACCAAAAAGCGTAAATGCTCGATGATTGATAAGATGAATTTCGACATCGAAGCTTTATCCAATATGTCGTTTTTCCAAAGAAAAGCATCAAAGAACATTAATCATGCTCGGAACTTTATTAGTCCAAAAAAAACGCCCCATAAAGGGGCGCTAAATCTCTCTCATTCTTTGTCTATCTTTTCTATCGTCATAAAACTACCGACCAGTATCTGACAAGAGCGTTTTCTCGCGCTTAAAACGGGACATAATAGATTTTTTGATTATTGCTTTTCGGAGCCTCCAGCGCTCTCCTAGAATCAGCAACGCAGGAACTAAGAAGAGCGTCACAAAGAAGGCCACTAGTAGACCGTACGACAACGATATAACCACTGGCTTCAACCACATAGCCTGGCTAGACTGTTCTAGCATCATGGGTATCAAACCAACGAACGTCGTAACTGACGTGATCAAAATAGGTCGAAACCTTGATTTTGCGGCATTTTGAATTGCATCTGAAACGCTTTCTCCCTCTTTGCGCTGACTGTTGTAGGCATCAATCAAGACGAGATTATCGTTAATAACAACACCACATGCTGCAATGGTTCCAAAGTAGCTATAGATCGAAAACGACATGCCCGAAATCATGTGCCCAAGAGCGGCGCCAACGACCGCAAACGGAATGGCAATCAAAATAACGCCGGGTTGCGAGTAGCTCTTAAAAGCGATAGCAAGCATGCAGTACATTGCAAACAGCGCTAACGTTAACAGAACCATTAGCTCTGCCATAAACTCTTCTTCAGCTGCACTTTGACCAATATTGGCGCGCGTTAGCCCAGGGTACTTCGCTTCCCATTGCGGGTAAAAGTTCTCGTTAAGCTCTTCAATAATTTCATTGAGTACAGGCTCCTTCAAATAGCCTCTCACACGAGCCGAACGCAAACCATCCCAATGATCAATTTGCTTAAGACTTGGGCCATAAGTTACGTCAGCAACTGATGTTAGTGGCACTTCTCGACCATCGTTCATACGGATTCTAAAGTCCTTGAGGCTTTCCAAAGACTTTCTACTTTCTAATGGATACCGCAACATCACTCGAACATCTTGGCCATCTCGTGGAAGGCGCTGTACTTCCTCACCATAATAAGCTTGGCGTACCTGTAGCATTACCTGCCCAAGCGTCAAACCTAGTTTTTCAGCACCAGGCTTCAGTTCAAAACGAAGTTCTTCGTTGGCTGACTCGAGACTGTGTGTAACGTCTGTCAGAGATGTGAATTGTCGAACTCTGTCAGTCAGCTCACCGACGGCAACACGTAATATATCCAAATCAGGATGGCGGACAGATATATCTAGATCTGGGCCATTGTTGTCATCCGTGTACTGAACCGAAACTTGCTTCGCTTCAGCAACATCACCAATAAGCTCTCGTAAACGCAAAGCTGCTTCTTTTGGGCTGATACTACGAACATCTGGTGCAGCCATTCTCAAAATAGCAATCACACTGTTCTTACGTGAGCGCGTATACCAGTTCTCAACAACCTTGCCCTCACCGTCTTCCGCTTCGCCCGCAACTTGCTCTACTAACTGCTCTTGCGCATGCTGCACATCGGCCAGAATGTCTAAGGCACGTTCATACGTTGTGCCATCGCGAAGATCAATGTTGACGACGACCTGCTCAGATTCTATATCAGGATTAAAAGACGACTTAACGTAGCCATTCCCCATCAAGCCGAAGATAACGATCAGAAAGATAGCCAAGAAAATAGAGAATGTGGTGCCCGGAACTGTGGCCGCTTTCTTCAACCACGGTCCGTAAGTGTTGTGTCCAAAGCTCACAATACTTTCAGAGATTCGATGCTGCAACTGCATCAACTTACCGCCCTCAGAGCGGGCTTTAACATTGGATAAATGCGCAGGTAAAATTAGCAGCGCTTCAACCAAAGAGAAGCCCAATGCCAACATTACGACCCATGATATCTGACGAGTAAACTCTTGTGTTGTACCGCTCAAGAATATCCAAGGGAGGAAGGCGATAATAGTGGTTACCACGCCAAAAATGACGGGCTTAGAGACTCTGTAGGCGCCATCGCGCACGCCTTTCAACCCCATATTTCCTTTCTCAAATTCAGTATGGACACTCTCACCCACAATGATGGCGTCATCCACCACAATACCCAAAACCAGCAAGAAGGCGAAGGTCGAGAGCATATTGAGGGATACTCCAACAGCAGGCAGAAACACGAATGCACCTGCGAATGCGGTACCAATACCAATCGCGACCCAGGTTGCAATAATGGGTCTCAAGGTAAGGAACAGCACTATAAATACTAGGATCAGGCCTGAAAAGGCAGCTGAACCAATAGTGCTCATACGAGAGTTAAAATCGACAGCCGCATCAACCCAAACGGTCAACGAGACACCCTCAGGCAGCGTTTTACGCCGCTCATCGACCCATGCATTGATTGACTCAGACATCAATACGACGTCCATGTATTCGCTGGACATAACCTGAACTAATACAGCAGGCTCTCCATTGAGTGTCGCTAGAATCTCATTTTCATCAAATCCGTCGTTAACCTTCGCTAGGTCTCTTATTTTGATAGTTCCGCCTTCAGGAAGCTGGCGAACGATAATGTTCTCAAAGTCAGATTGCTGATACGCAAGATTTCTTGTTCGTAACGTGTACTCACCTGCATCGGTGCGTAGATTACCCGCCGACAAATTCAGAGAACTACTACGAATTGCTCGCGCTATCTCATCAAAACCTATGCCATAGCGACGTAAAGCGGATTCACTCACCTCGATCGATACTTCTTCGTTCCTAACACCAAACAACTCAACAACAGACACTCCGCGTAAAGAGGCCACCTCTCTACGCATATCTCGTGCGAGATTCGTAAGCTTCTTCTCTCCAACGGTGCCGTGTACAGCAACTCGAATACTCTCGTTGCGCGTTTGCCACTGCTGAATTCTAGGTTGTTCTATGTCTGGAGGAAAATTTGTGATCGACTCAACACGAGAACTTACTTCGTCCATGATACGAGCAAAATCAGAATCATTGTCGGCAAGAATGTAAACGCCGCCAAAACCTTCTCTTGACTCAGAACGAATCCAATCTAGATTCTCTAAGTCTTTGAGTGACTCTTCAATTCGATTAACAATTTGCTCCTCAACATCGGCAGGACTAGCGCCTGGCCAGCCAACACCAATTTGCATTCCTGGAAACGGTATTGTCGGAAACATTTCGCGTTCCATTTTGCCGTACCCAATTATGCCACCCAAGATGATACCGACCATGAGTAAATTTGCGGCAACGTGGTTATCTGCCCACCATGAAATTAAACCTTTCATATCTATGTCCTCTTGCCCTTTGAAGCAAGGCCCTTTGAAGCGAGGCCCTGTAAAGGAAAATCCTTTAAGAAATTGCTGCAGTGCGCTTAAGCGCCTGTCTCAATTGTGTTTTCGTTGGATACGCTACTGCTGTCATTGTCAGTAAGGCTTTCTTTGTCTTCGTCTGCTTCTGGCACCGCTAAAGACTGCGTATCCACAGTTAACTGTGTTTGAACAGTCATGCCGTTAAACGCGCCTGGCACTGGTGAAGTAATTACTAAGTCGCCACCTTTAACGTCAGATTTAACAGGATCGGCCACTGCAAAGTCCGCCGACGTATAAATCACCGTCACTGCCTTCTTACGCAACACCCCCTCTTCTTCAACGTAAACTTCGTTACCGTGGCGTATTGCCATGCGTGGAATCTGAACACCGGCCACTTTTTCAGCACCGTCTAGTTCGATATCTACAAACAAACCGGGCACCAAAGGCACTCTATGCTGACTTGTATTAGTAAATGGTTCTTCGACCAAAACCGTTGCATAAACTAAACGCGTTTGCTGGTCGATGCTCGCGTCAACACTTCTTAGGTAGCCCGACCACTCTTGTCGGTCAACACCAAATACCGCCGACACATTCGCAGGGATTCGAGCATCAACTGCCGACCCTTCGCTTGACGCTGAATAACCTAAACGCAAGCCTAACTCCGCAACCTGTATATCGGTCATAGGAATACGAATCTCCATGGAACGGGTTGCAAACACTCGTCCGATGCTTGAACCGCGTGCCATAAACTGACCCAGTTCAGCAGATTTACTGATTATGCGCCCGTCGAACGGTGCGCTAATAAACGTCCGTTGGTAATTGAGTCGAGCCTGCGACAATTCTGCATTAGCCGCATCCAATCGCGCTTTTGCTCGATCAACCTGCGGCTTGTTAAGCGTCAGTGGGCTAGCTTCTGAAACAGGCCGTCCTTGCAGCTCTTCCCATTGTTTGGCGTTAGTTGCTGCTGTACCCAGTTCAAGTTCAACGTCAACTTTTGCCGATGCTACTGCAGCTTCCGCCGACTTAAGAGCTACTCGATAGTCAGCATCGTCTATTCTAAGTATTGTTTCGCCCGCTTTAAACTCGCCGCCTTCAACAAACCTGTCACTCACTTCAACCACTTTACCGGTGACTTGAGTAACCAATTCAATGTCCGTTTTAGCTCTCACCTCGCCTTGGAAATTGCTGGAAACCTGCTGTTCCAGATATTCAGCGGGCACAACGTTAACCGTCAGCACAGGAGCTTTAGTTTCTTCCTCCGGCGGCGTTGGTTTTAACGCGCCTAGAACGAAGATGGCTGCAACACCACCTAGAATTACGAATAGTGGGATAAATGACTTTAGTTTAAGTTTCATTACGTACTCTGATCATCTGTTGAGCTTTGCGTTTATCGCGCTGCCCATCTGGTTTTATTGTGTGAGTGATTTGCTTCGTCTCGCTCTTTAGCAAGACCTTAATGCTCGCAGTAACTTCTTTTTAAGGCGCAAAACAATCGATCTATGCACTTAAGACGCTGTTAACTGAGATTCGGATTCACTTTTTGAGCAAAAAAGTCAGATATTTCTACTCACTCGTAATGTTTTGTTGGCATCAACACAACTAAGGAGCTCCAAGCCTGCGTGCTGAAAGTTGTATTGAGAGCGAGTTATGCGTCTATTGGGCTAAAAGCAGTTTGATCAGTAGAGCACAAGGCACAAAAAAGCCAGAATCGTGGCACGACGATTCTGGCCTATCTGACTACCTTCCAAAAAAACAGTGTGTTAAAGCCTAGCTAATCATATTCAGGAACCTTGTTTAGCTAGATCAGCGTTGCGTTTGTCTGCTGCTGCCCAATCTCGCGGTAACACTTTGGCAACAACGAGAAACGCCAAAACCGACGGTATAAAAAACGCGCATGTTACCGTCATCGCTAAACGCATCGCTTCTAAATCAGCATTATTTGCCTTAAAAACATCAATCATCCAACCCGCAAATGTAGGTCCGCCGCCAAGTGCGATCATATTTAAGATGAAGAAGAACAAAGCGGTCGACATTGCACGCATATTTATGGGCGCTAAAGTCTGCGCAATCGCAAAACTAGGGCCTAAATAGACCCCTAAAAAGAACAATAAGAACGTAGTAAATACTAGATGTATAGCAACAGAATCGACCCAAAAAGCGCCAACTGCGATCGGAATACAGATACCGATAGATATTGCAGGTAACCATCCGTAGGCTCTGAGGTCGCTAGCGCCCCACTTATCGGCGACTTTAGCGCCAAAGAAGGCGCCACCTGCATAAGTAGTGCCGTTGATCACCCCGAGAATAAAGACCAATGTCTGAAAATCAAAAGAAGGGTCCAAAGCCCTTAAATAGGATGTTTGAAAAGCCGAAAATGCATACGACACAAAGGAGCCAAATGCGATGCCCAAACACATTGCCCACCAAGCAGGTATCCCCAACAGAGTCTTTAAAGAGTCTTTAAAGGGCGGCTGAATAATTTCGTCGTGATTATCAAACTCCATTGCGCCACGTTTTGGCTCCCTGAGTACTAAGCGTAGAAAAATGGCGAGCACTACCCCAGTAACACCCAAGAAAACAAATATTCTGCGCCAATTAACATCGCCCCCGTCCGAACCCATAAGCGCTGCTGTGGCAAAATAGGCGGCCATTATCCCAAGCGGAATACCCATTGAGTAAACGCCTAATGCGCCAGCACGTTCTTCTTTAGGGTATAAGTCGGAAATTATCGAATGAGAGGGTGGACTGCCGCCCGCTTCACCAATGCCAACGCCCATTCTCGCTAATCCTATTTGAGTAAAGTTGGTTGCTAGTCCTGTTAAGGCCGTAAACCCGCTCCACGTAGCCAAAGCTAAAGAAAGAATATTGACGCGATTATAGCGATCGGCGAGCCAGGCGATAGGAATCGCAACTACCGTATAAAAAGTAGCAAACGCCAATCCAATCAAGAGACCCAATTGAGTGCTAGTAAGCCCCAAATCTTCTTGAATAAAAGGGGCTAGAATTCCTACGATCTGTCGGTCAATAAAATTAAAACCGTACACGATCGTCAGTAAGACGAGTACGAACGAACGATAGCCTTTACTCGGCAAATTTGGATTTGTCATGCAGTCCTCAGTTGGTGGTCTTCGGTGCCAAGCTTATGCTGCCCAACTACCGATATTTTTCCTTTGAAGCTACAGTATAACCACAGTCCCTTTGAGTTTGTGAAGCATTGTTTTACTGAATAGTAATCAGCTCTGCAACATTACAAAGAGTCTACTGATAGATCGAATCTATCCATTTACCCAACGCTTCTATCTGCTCCATCATCACCTGATGCTCCATTGGATACTGCTGCCATTCTACAGAGTAGCCTAGCGCTTTTAGAGTCGCGACGCTCGCTTCACCCATACTCACAGGCACCACCGCATCAAAACTGCCGTGATTTACAAGAATTGGAATACTCTTATTCGCGTCACTCGCTTGCGTCGCCACATCTTCGGCAAAGGGCAAATAGGTCGACAAACACGCTAGACCTGCAAGTTGTTGAGGGTGACGCAGACCTTGGTGATACACAACGGCTCCACCTTGAGAAAAACCAAACAACAAAATGTTTGTGCTCGGGATGCCTTGATCTATGAGTTCGTCAATGAGCTTTGCTACTATCGCGGCGCTCTCGGCCATACCTTGGGCGTCTTGCTTGTCTTGAATACTCAAGCCCTTAATGTCGTACCAGCCAGGCATCCTCATCCCGCCATTAACGGTAATAGGCCGGTCAGCCGCTTGCGGAAACACAAACTTAATAGGACGATCTGCCGCCAACCCAAGGTGCGGAATAATTGGCACAAAATCATCCGCTGTGGCGCCCAAGCCATGCAGCCAGATGATGGCGTGCTCTGGGGTACCCTCACCCGATTGAAGTTCGATTCTAGAAATATCGTTGATCGTTTTTAATTGCATCGTGTTAGCTTGATTATGATGTTGAGGTTCTGCCTTTAGATACGAACTAATAGTGATCAAACTCAAAATACACACAACGGTTAGGATATGCAGCAGAGAGTCTCGAGTCATAGTCTTTATCTATCTAGTGATTTATTGAGTTTATGGTTTGAAATACTTTATTAGGATCGGCAGCATAACCAAATTGGCAAACAAAGCTGTAACCATGGCCATCGCAGTCAAAAACCCAAAATACATTGTGGGTACAAAATTGGATAGCACCATAATTAGGAATCCGGCGGTAATCACCACTGTTGTATAAAACATCGCCTGACCCACATTTTGCGTCGCCACATCGGTTGCCCGCTCATAATCTTTACTCGCACTCAATTCGTCTTTAAAACGTGCAACAAAGTGAATGGAGTTATCCACGGCGATACCCACAGATATAGCCGCGATAGTAATGGTCATTAAGTCTAACGGTATGCGAAACACGCCCATAACTCCCAGCACTACGGCTGCGGAAAACACATTGGGCACAATAGTAATGAGTGCCAGTTTCATGCTTTGGAAAAGCACGATAAACATCAAGAAAATAACAATGAACACAGTTCCAAGCGTCAAAATCTGTGATTGAAACAGAGAGTTGAGCATGTTGTTGTACAACACCAACATTCCGGAAATATTGACCTGCTCGTCTTCTAGTCCATGATCACCAATGAGCATAGAACGGATAACGTCTATCAGCTTATTTCGATCTAAACCCTTGGCGCTCTCAAAGACTCGTATATTAATGTGCACTTGGTTACCGTCAGGCGAGATATAAGGCTTGAACAGTGTTTGCTGAAGCTCATCAGGGACGACATTGACCAAAAAGCCCATATCGATATCATCAAGCGGTTTAGCATCTCGTAAATTTTCGAACACGCTCATGGTGCTGGCAAGTGATAGTACTTTCCCGGTTTCGGCCATTGCCTCAAGGTCAGCCTGTATAGCTTTCAACCTTTGTAAGCCCGCTTGGTTATACCAATAGCTGGATAAAGATAATTTAGCTTGCTCTGATGGCTGGTCTTCAACAAAGAAATCATCATCCTCAAACTCTGCTGCAAAATCATCATCTACACCGCCGCTAAACTCATCATCAAATTCCGCCAAAAAATCCGCATCAACATTATTGCTGTCTGCAGGGGTGCCACTTAGATTGTCAAACTCTTCAAGAAAATCAGCATCAATACCGTCGTAACCTGCCGGCTCTGCCGCAGAACCTGCAACAGCACTAGACGCGAGAAAGCTCGCGGGCGCATCCAAAATAATATCCAACGGTGTCGTTCCACCGAGCTTGGTATCAATCTCGTACATCCCCTGATAGATCTCAGTCTCAGGCTTAAAGTAATCGATAAAGCGGTTTTCGACAGTGAGGTTGGCCACGCCATATAAAGCGGCTAAGCCGATTGCACTAAATACCAATGTGGAACCCTTTATCTGATCCTGCCAAACACTTGCATACTTTAGTACCGCCTTACTCGCCACATCTTGTTCGTTTTGCTTCGCGCGAGGTTTAATAAACGTTGCTAATGCAGGAAACAGAGTAAAGGTTGTGAGTAAAGAGATCGCAATACCCAAACACATAATCCAACCAAAATCGATTACCGGTCTGATACCGCTCACTATTAGTGATGCGAACGCCACCATTGTGGTTAACGCAGTGTAGGCACAGGGTACAAACTTAGACCGTACGGTTTCACTCAATAATTCTATTTGGTCAGGTTGGTCTCCATGCTCTACTAGCTCTCGAAAACGCACGATTAAGTGAATATTCAAACTGAGCGTGATAATCAGGAGTAACGAGAGAAAATTTGACGAGACTACCGATATCGGCCAATTCAGTAGCCCTAACATACAGACCACTAGATAGCCGGTAACAAAACAACTGATCAGCGGCATCATCACCCAGCCAAACTGCCTAAACGCAACGACTAAGATAATTAAAATAACGAGCAGCGCTGAGCCACCAAAAACTGCGACATCAGCATTGATAAAGGCGATTGAGTCTGCAACGATCATCGGTAGGCCACCTAGGAACAGTTTGGCATCGTCACGATATTCGTCTGCATAGCCCCTTACCGTGTTAATCATGGCGGCTTGCTTATCTTGAAACACCTGCAGCTTAGCTTGGTATTCAAGTGTAACGGACTTTAAACGCTGGGCTTGTTCGGGTGTAAACTCGGCCGTTGCTCGGGATTGACGCAAAGATTCGCGCTCGGTATGCAACGCTTGTAACTCATCGTCAGCAACCAACGAAACGGCTAGAGCCGTCGTGGAGTAATCGTCACTAACTAAGAAGTCTCGATACAGTTCACTATTGCGCAGCTCTTCTTTTGCTAGCTCTCTATCTGTACGCTCATCCAATAAGTATTGGGGCGACGCAGTTAGTTCAGCCAAATTTACCGGAGGACTTTGTACCAATGGCACGTCTAGAATCGATACGATGCTGTCTACACCGTCGAGCGCAATCAATTTGTCTCGTAAGCTATTGAGTTTATTCAATGACGCATCGCTGAACAGATCACCCGCTGGCGCATAGGTCAGCACCAGCAAATCCGCCGTTGAATACTTACTTACTTCTTCACGGAAGTAGCGTAAGGATGCATCATTTTCTAAAACCAAAGAGTCCGAAGAAGCATCAAGACGGAAATTTGACGCATAGGGCGAAAGCAGGATCGTAATAAGGGCAAATAGCGCAATGACTATAAATGGCCGCTTAAAAACGATGTTTTCGTATTTTGAAATGAATGGCATTGTTATGTTTTAGTGTGGGAAAGTTGTCGGGTACTAGAAAGCTGTATTCGTCTAATAGACGGTTTATTCAGACAGTAAACGTGGTTGTAGCGCTAACACCGTGCAGCCACCTACACCTGTGCCTTTGAATCAGTGGGCGATTTTAACCGAATCTGACAAGCAAAGCGCCGTTGTTATGTACGGTATAGGCCAATATCTAGCTTGTTTACGCGTCGACGATATTCCGTGGTGCGACCCGCCCAATTGTTTGTCACTCGCCCTTCCACCAAGTACCAGCTGTCTTCGACAGTCGAAAACGCCAAATTAGCTAGGCGGTCCTGCATCTCGTCGTTAAAAGCTTTTTCAACGCCCGCATCAATTTCAACACGCTCAAGCTTTACAAGTTTCGTGATTGCTTTAGCCTGTGCTTCAATCATTATAATTATAGAGTTGTGGCCAAGGTTAGTGTTGGGGCCATACATAAAGTGTAAGTTTGGAAAACCATGGGTCGACAACCCTAAATAGGCATGTGCTCCGCCTTTCCAGTGCTCGGCAAGCAATTGGTCTTTGCGACCACGGACCTCAATCTCACTTAAAAATGGATTGGTTACAAACCCTGTGCCATAAATTATCGCATCTACTTCGATCTGCTGCTGTGAGTCAGCGTTATCACTTACCAAAGTGATCCCATTCGCATAAAGGCTATCCAAGCGATCTGTAATAAGGTGTACGTTGTCGCGTGCTATGGCTTGGTAATAATGATCGGAGAACAAAATGCGCTTTGCGCCTACTGGGTAGTCGGGCGTCAACTTTGCGCGCAGCTCAGGTGACGCAATGGACTTTTTCATATACGACTGATTCCACAATCGCAGCACCCACTGCATAAAGCGGTTACCGCGAATCGCTAAAAACATAGCGCCTTCGCCACGTAGCCACAATGAAAACCGATACAATTTTGTAACGGCCGGAACTTTGTCAGACAACCATTGTTCCCATTTAGCATAAGGCCGGTCGACCTTGGGCAGAACCCAATTGGGACTTCGTTGCAATACATAAACATCTGCAGCGCTTTTGGCAATCTCGGGAATAAACTGCAGCGCACTCGCCGCATTGCCAACCACAGCGATGCGCTTACCTTTAACATCAAAGTTATGGTTCCAGCGTGCAGAATGAAAAGTCACACCGTCAAATGATCCTTTTATTCTTGGGGTGTTTGGCACGTGTAACTGACCTACAGCACTCACGACATGCTGGGCTTTATACGTTTGGCCTTGAGCAGTCTCTACACTCCAGAGCCCTGCGCTCTCGTCAAAATTCATTTTCTCAACGGTACGTGAAAACTCAAAAAAGTCATCAAGACCATACTTATGCGCAGTGTCTTTTTGGTATTTGAGAATTTGCTCTTGCCCAGACCATTTGTAATTCCAATCCGCGTTGTGCTCAAACGAATAGCTGTACAAAGCACTAGGAACATCACACTCCGCACCAGGGTAAGTGTTTTCGCGCCAAGTACCGCCGAGGTCATCGGCTTTCTCTAGAATCTTAAATTGTGTGATTCCGGCTTCGAGTAATTTTATCCCCAGACAGATTCCTGAGAAACCTGAGCCAATGATTAGAACTTGGTAGTGCATAGACTCTCCTTAAAAGCGTTTTGCTTTAACAGCGACATGAGTAAACAACTTCATGTGTGAGCTAAGCTGAAGACGTTTTAGAAGCAAGCGGAAACACTTCATCTAAGCTTAAACGCTCAACGCCTGGTTGCGGGCTGTTAACCACTTCGATCATTCTTAGCGCAACATCGCGCCCACTTATAGGCTGGTAGCGACCAAGGCCGGGCAACTTACACAAGGCTGGCATAATCTTACTTGCCAGCTGTTCGCCCATACGTGCGTCAGCACGCTCGCCAAGCAAGAGAGATGGCTGAATAATGCTAGTGTGCTCAAAACCAAGTTTTATCACATCATCTTCTAATTGCCCTTTCATCTTAAGATAAGGGCTAAAGCTTTTGGCGTTTGCGCCGCTAGACGACACCAACACATAATGGCTTACACCCTGTTCCGCCGCTAAGCGCGCTGCGTCTAATTGGTAATCCAAATCGACAATTCGCTGCGCTCTGATTGACCCAGCCTGCTTAGCAGTAGTGCCTAAGCAAGAAAACAAAACATCTCCCTTAAATAATTTGGCTGAGTCCTGAAGGTTGTCAAAGTCGACTACATGATTGGTCACTTTGCTGCCCGCATAGGTGATAGGTCTTCGCGTGAGCGTTACAACGCGCGCGATAGAGGGCTCATCAGCCAAAAAGCGAACTAGCTCTTTACCGATCAAGCCCGTGGCGCCGACGACGATTACAGTTTTATTCATTTTTTAATAAAAATCTTATAGGGTGGGAGAATCAGGATCAGGAGTATGTCACTTAATGATCAAGTGTTTGTCACGCTCGTAATAAACTGAACCAATCCAGAAACTTACAACGGTGAATATGCTAAGCAAGTCCACGGTTATGAGCGACCAAGTGAGAGGCTGCGCAATGTCTATTGCTGTGTAGCCGGCACTCAATGCACCAACGGTTACTGCGCCTAAACCGATACCCAAAATATTCGACATAAACAGCAATACTGCGGTGCTCACACCTCTCATATCGGGCGGAGAAAGATCTTGAACAGTTGAAAATACAGGTGCATAAAAAGCCATAAAACTAACGAGCCCTGCACTCATAGCGACATAGAAAAAGGGGGACTCTGGGGACACGAATCGATAGCCCAGCAATAACGGTGTGAGCACTATTAAAAACCATGCTAAAAAGCGCAGACGACCGCCCGCAAAACGAGCCTGATACCAATCGCTCAAGTAACCGCCAAGAAACGTTCCGACGAAGCCAAAAACGAATAGCAGGCTGCCATACAGTATTTGTATTTCAGACTCGCCAAAGCCTCGTTCACGTACCAACCATAACAATGCAAAGCTTGCGGCTCCAATCGGTATATGCATAAACACAGACCCGATCATGGCAAAGCCGAGTGCTGGCCGCTCTCTACATAAAGTGTAGACCTGACGTAAAGCAACAATAAGCCCCATATCCGCCAAGGGGTCGGGCTTAACCACATCAAAGTGCCCACGTTTTGGATCACGAGTAAGAAGCAGTAAAGGTGTCAACAACAGTCCCAATCCACCTAAAACATAGAAACAGTTACGCCAGCCAATCATCGGCCCTATAACGCCGGCAATTACAAAGCTCGCACCTGCGCCAAGAGGAACACCCAAGTAATACAACCCAGTGACCGCACCACGCTTATGTTGCGGGTATAAATCGGCAAGCATCGACATAGAAGACGGGGTCAGCGCCGACTCACCCACGCCAATAAACATACGGGCTATAGCAAGCTGGACAAAGTTCTTTGCTGCGCCTGAAACCATGGTTAAGGCACTCCAAAGCACTAGACCAGCGGCAATCAAACGCGGCCTATGGTGCCGATCGGCCAAACGGCCTACAAACAGCCCCATAACAGCGTAAAAGAACACAAACACCACGCCGTTCAACAATCCAAACTCGAAATCTGAAAGATTTAGATCAGCGGTTAATTGAGGGGCGAAACTGGCAAGTAAGTTTCGATCGACAATATTTAAAACGTTGAGAAAGACTAAAAGGCTAAGTACCCACCCCGCTCGATGTACCGGATTTGGTAATTGTTGCGAGGCATCTAGTTCAGGTGCATTACTCATACATTGTTTCCTTTTATTATTTTAGATGGGAATACTTAACTTGGAGCGCAAAAGAGTTCAAATGGAAAAACACCTAGCCAACTACTAGCTTCGTTAAGTCAACACATCAGCATCTATCTCAATTGGCATCGACAATAACATTTGTGCAAAAGTCTTAGCTTGTGAGTCTAATCGTAGAGACGCAGTACCGCCGCCGCCTAACGCTGAGGTGAGAAGAAAGTTGAATGCATTCAACCCTAGTACAAAATACCGCACAACATCGCCATCCACTAAATGAGAGAAATAGTCTTTTACCACGGCTTCAGTAAGTTGCTCGGCTATATAAGGTAAATAATCCGGCTTGCGGCAGATCAAACCAATATTGGCGTTGTCTCCTTTGTCTCCACTGCGTGCAAATACTAGTTGCTCCAGCTCAACGCTCACTCTACCCAAAGGATCTGACTGAGGTAGTTCGCCGTCGTAATCCATTCGCTGATTAACCGGTGAGCTCTCATTGTCGTATACGGCTAGAGTGACTAAGGCTTGCCCAAGCACCACCTTAACCTCCACATCGCGTTTAGGCATTAAGGTGGAATGCACTCGCATTAACGGCTGTGGTCTGACTCGACCCGCGCCAAAACCGCTCATTGCTGGGGGGCCAGAGGTGGCAAGATACGCCATTTCTCTGGACGCAAACATGAGCGCTTGTGGGTCATTATGATGAACACCGTACTTACCCATGACCTCGCGCGAGTCTTGCGCCTTTGAGTGTTTGCCATAGGTGTCTTCTGCGCCGGCTATTTCTATACTGACCTGACGATAGTCCTCCCAACCTTGTTGCTTAAAATATCGTCGGGTACGTTTTATCCAGGCATCAAGCGCTGTTCGAGCTTTATCTGCCGAACGAGGACCCGCCATGAAAAAGCTATTCATTAAGCGATAGCCGTCTACCCAGGTTGCGCATACTTTGTAATCAGGGCCAGGCGCACGACCTTGCGCGTTAGATACTTTTACTAAATCTTCTGCTACTTGTTCGAGCTGAACATTGGAAAAGTCACACGCCACGTCAGGTAACAAATAATTACTCGGATCGCCAATCTCATAAACCAGCTGCTCGGCAACTGAACCAATAGTCACTACGCCACCGCTATCAGTGGGTAGCCCAATGGTAAACGAACCATCGGCGACAACTTCCGCAATCGGATACCCGATGTCATCGAAGTCAGGCACTGTGTGCCAATCGGTGTAGTTGCCGCCAGTACACTGAGCGCCGCACTCAATGATGTGACCAGCCAAACTTCCTTGGGCCAATTGGTCGTAGTCAGACCGCGACCAGCCAAATTCGTACATGAGCGGCCCCAATACAACGGCACTATCAACGACTCTGCCCGTCACCACAATATCGGCGCCAGCCGCTAGTGCATCAGCGATAGGCGCTGCACCAAAGTACGCATTAATGCTAGCCAGCTTACTCGGCAATGGCGCCCCAGACTGCATTTCTACGAGTGCGTCGCGGTCTAACGAATCGAGTCTATCGCTTAGATCATCACCATAAACGCCTGCTATTTTAAGATCGAGCTTTAGCTCAGCACACAATGCTTCTAAAGCGGCAACGCAAGCGGGCACATTGGTGCCGCCTGCATTGGCGACCACCTTAATGCCCTGCTTCGAACAGTCACTTAAAACGTCACGCATAGCGACGCTCACAAAATCAACGGCGTAGCCCATGTCTGGGCTTTTCATTTTAGCGCGGGCTAGAATAGCCATCGTCGCCTCGGCTAGGTAATCGAATATCAGATAGTCGACCGAACCACGATCAACTAGCTGCCTAGCGGCTAATTGGCTGTCACCATAAAATGCCGACGCGCCACCGATTCGAATTCGCTTTTCGCCCATCACTAAGATTCCTCATTGGGTGCTTTAATCACAGCGATTATTTGTTTGGTCTTCACTTGCTGGCCTACCGTTGCAAACACGTCTTGGACTACGCCAGAAACACCCGCTTTGAGCTGGTGTGCCATTTTCATTGCTTCGAGTACGGCAATTACATCACCACGTTCAACTGTGTCGCCAACTTTAACTTTTACATCAACAATAGCACCGTCCATCGCCGCTTTAACTTCTGCATCACCGCCGCTCGACGCACTGACGGCAGGCTGGTAGGTCATGTCAGTAATGCTCAGGTGTGCGTTGCCGTCGTCTAAATAGAGACGTTGCTCATAGCCTTCGGCACATTTCGAAAACGCATAGTTAAGCGTTTTAGCAACCTTGCCGATGTTTACTTTAACTTGGTTAGACTTACGCGCAACACCCATAATCGAAGCAGAAAATTCGATACTCTCTTCTCCTATCTTTGCCACAAACGAGTTAGAGCCAATAGCTGAAAGCTTTACCGTCGGTTGTGCGCTGCCTAATATCTCGCTTCCTTCTAAATTTAATCTAAATGTGTACTCTAGCGGTTCTGCAACACTCCAAGCCGCAGACGGGTATTTAAACTGTGCTTTCGCATCTAAGTAAAATAGTGCTGCCGCTATGGCAATAGACTCTGGTGCAACTTCTTTGATTTGATATTGAGCATCACTAAACTCTTGCGCAAGAAAAGCAGTTGTCGCCTGACCCTCTGCAAAACGCGACTTTTCTAATATGTTATGTAAGAAGTGCTTATTGTTGTGAACGCCCAATAAACTCAACTCCGACAACCCAGATCGTAGGGCATTAATGGCAGTTTTTCTATCTGGCCCTGAACCAATCACCTTAGCCAGCATAGAGTCGTAATAAGGCGAAATTATTTGCCCCTGAACAATCCCCGAATCGGTTCTTAATTGTCTATTACTCGGCCATACCCAATGAGCGACTTCGCCCGTTTGTGGCATAAAGTCAGCACGCGGATCTTCTGCACACAAACGAACTTCGATCGCGTGCCCGTCAAAACTAATCTGATCTTGGTTAAGTGGCAGTGCATCACCGTCGGCAACTTGTAACTGCCATTCAACTAAATCCAATCCTGTCACCAGTTCGGTCACTGGGTGCTCTACCTGTAATCGCGTATTCATTTCTAGAAAAAAGAAATCGCGGTTTGCGTCCACCAAGAACTCTACGGTGCCCGCTCCTACATAACCGCAAGATTGTGCTGCACTGATAGCGGCGGCGCCCATACGTTGACGTAGGTGTTCATCGACAAAAGGCGATGGCGATTCCTCAACCACCTTTTGATGGCGGCGCTGAATAGAACAGTCGCGTTCACCAAGGTGAACCACGTTGCCGTATTCGTCGCCGAACACTTGAATCTCGATATGCCTTGGCTCAATAACGGCTCGCTCTAAGATCAGCTCGTCGCTGCCAAATGACGAACGCGCTTCGGCGCGCGCTGCGTCTATACCGCTTTGAATATCTTGGAGCTCATGCACAATGCGCATACCACGACCACCACCGCCAGCAGACGCTTTGATCATCAGCGGTAAACCAACGGCCTCAGCTTCCTTAAGCAGAGTCTGATCATCTTGATCCGCTCCTTGATACCCAGGTATACACGGAACGCCCGCTTCAAGCATGGCCAGTTTAGATAGCCGCTTCGAACCCATCAATTTTATGGCGTCGGCAGAAGGGCCAATAAAGGTTATTCCCTCTTGAGCGCATCTTTGTGAGAACTCAGCGTTCTCAGATAAAAATCCGTATCCCGGATGAATAGCGCCTGCGCCTGATGATTTAGCCGCCTCTATGATTTTATCCATGACTAAGTAGGATTTACTCGCCGCAGATTCGCCAATATGAACAGCCTCATCAGCCATCAGAGTATGTGGCGCTTGAACGTCAGCATCGCTGTAGACCGCCACGGTAGAATAACCCATCTGCTTGGCGGTACGCATTACTCGCACTGCAATTTCGCCGCGGTTGGCTATTAATATTTTTTGAAATCTATTCATGCTTAGGCTCTAGTTTCCTTATCACTTACGTCCTTGAGTGTTTTAATTCTGCATCCATGATGGTTTTCGCTTTTGAACAAAGGCTTTTGTACCTTCTTGGCCTTCCGCACTGGTAAGCGCTGTGCTGAAGTCATCAGCGGCTCGATCTAATAGGCTTTCGATTACAGGGGTCTCATGCGCATCGAGTAGCAGTTGCTTTGTCACTGCAGTGGCATGAGGTGCCGTCTTCATCGCGAGCTTAAGGGCCATAGCCAGAGCCTCTTGCATTTGCTCTGGGCCGTCAACCACTTGATGAACTAAACCGATTCGCAACGCCTCAGTGCCGTCAACGCGCATGCCAAACAATGCCAGTCGGCGTGCTTGAGTAAGGCCAATACGGCTTACGACAAACGGCGCTATTTGCGCAGGAATAATCCCTAAGCCAGTTTCAGGCATAGCAAACATCGCACGTTGATCAGCGATACCAAAATCAGCGACACACGCCAAACCAAAGCCGCCACCAAGAACGGCGCCGTCTAGCAAACAAATAACGAGCTGTGGCGCGCGGTTCAATTTGCTGATCAGCGTCCCGAAAGAACGATTAAAATGCCAGCTCGCATCACGACCGTCTTGTTCAGTAACAGGCTGGCTTTCATTCATGCCTGAAATATCACCACCAGCGCAAAAATTGCCTTCGGCGCCGCGCAAAACTAAAACACGACAATCACGTTTATCCGCAATGGTATCGATCACCGCTATCAACTCGTCAACCAATTGCGAATTCATAGCGTTACGTTTATGCGGTCGGTTCAACGTTACCGTTAGAACACCGCCGGCGTCTTCGAGCAACAGCTCTTTACAGTGTGGGAGTTCAGACATCTACAATCTCGCTATGCCAAAGGTATTTAGTTTAGGAGTACGGCCGCGACCTTCGCGACATACTCTTAAGGCAAACCCCACAATACTGCGGGTATCTCGCGGGTCGATCAAAGCGTCGTCCCATAGTCGTGCAGTATTGGCGAGTGCTCCGGAGCGAGCTTCCATAGCATCCACGGTATCTTGTTCAACACTGTCGAGCATGGCTTCGTCAACCGCGCCCATTCGTTTCATTTTCGCTTGTGCAACGGTTCGAATTACACTGCCTGCTTGTTCCGCGCCCATCACTGACACAATGCTTTTGGGCCATGCGAAAATAAAATCAGGGTCAATACTCTTACCGCACATAGCATAATTGCCCGCGCCGTATGAGCCTCCGACGATGACACTAATTTTGGCAACTGTGGCATTAGTAACCGCTTGGATCATTTTAGCGCCGTGTTTAATAATACCCGCTTGCTCAGCGGCCGTACCCACCATAAAGCCTGTAGTGTTATGCAGAAACAATAATGGCGTTTCAGACTGTTCACACAATTGCACAAACTGACCCGCCTTAGCGGCACCATTAGCTGTAATGGGCGCGTTATTGGCGATCACGCCGCACTCTATTCCTTGAATGCTGATATGTCCGCATACCGTTCCAGCGTCGTATTCGGCTTTAAATTCTACAAAATCAGACGCGTCAGCAATGCGCGCAATAACTTCGCGCATATCAAAGGGTGTTTTGGGGTCTACGGGTACCATGCCAATTAACTCCTGCGTGGCATAAAGAGGTTCTTGGTATTCAGGTGTAGCGCGAACATCGGCATTTTTGTCCCAGCCCAGTTTTGCGGTAACCTCTCTCGCAATACGAATACCATCTTCATCGTTTTCAGCTAAATAGTCAGCGGTACCCGCCGTACTAGCGTGCATTTCTGCTCCACCAATCTCTTCGTCCGTTGCAATCTCACCCGTCGCCGCTTTTAGTAACGGAGGGCCAGCTAAGTACACAGTTGATTGCTTGCGAATCATAATTACATAATCTGACAAGCCTGGTTGATACGCGCCACCTGCGGTCGCTGAACCATGTACAACCGTTATCTGCGGAATACCCTTAGCTGACAATCGGCACTGCTGCGCGAAGCCTTGACCAGAAAAGCCAAACCAATCGCCTAATGTAGTCAGGTTGCCGCCACCACTTTGGGCTAATGCTATAACCGGTAACTTATGCGCCATAGCTAGTTCATACATGCGACGTCGCTTTCCGCTACCCAACTGAGTAATGCTTCCGCCTTTGGTCAAATAGTCGTCAACGAGTATCGCGCATAAAGTTCCTTGCACGTAGCCTAAACCCGTCAAACAGCTGCCGCCGGCAGCAGAACCATCTTTATCGCCTTCTTGCAAATAGCCACAAAGCGTAGACATTTCTAAGAATGGTGCTCCGCGGTCTAAAAGGTGCGTTAGACGTTCGCGTGGCACTAAAAGACCACGTTGTTTATAACGCTCCTCTTTGCTGCGAGCTAACTCAATAACTCGGCGCTCAATAGTGCGCGCTTCGTCAACCGCCACACTCATTGCTTCACTGTTTTGCTGGTACTCAGCAGAATTAGTGTCGATCTGTGTTTGTATAATCGCCATAATTTTCTGTATTAATTAACGAACTTGAGGAGCAATACCCATACGCTGACAAATAATCTCGAGCATCACTTCATCAGCGCCACCGCCGATAGATCCTAGACGACCATCGCGAAAGGAACGCGCTACTGGGTTGTCCCACATGTAGCCCATGCCGCCAAAATACTGCAGGCATGAATCTGTCACTTCGCGGGTGAGTCGGCCACTTTTCAACTTGACCATTGATGCCATGCGCGTCATGTCTTCGCCCGCTATATAACGGGTAATGGTGGCATAAGTAAGCGCTCGTAACGCTTCAATTTCAGTTTGTAGTTCGGCAAGGCGAAACCGCACCACTTGATGGTCGATAACTCGCTGACCGAAAATGTTGCGCTCAGACGTATATTCAATAGTGTGCTGAATGATTTTTTCCAGGCCTTTTAAATTAACCATACCGACATGTAAGCGCTCTTCTTGAAACTGCTCCATTTGATAAATAAAGCCAAACCCTTCTTCGCCTACTCGATTGCGTTGCGGGACGCGTACATCGTCCAAAAAGATTTGTGCTGTGTCAGAACTGCGCATGCCTAATTTGTTTAAACGCTCTGAGAAACTAACGCCTGGTGTGTCGGATGGAATAACGATTAAGCTCTTATTTTTATGTCTGCTGTCATCGCTGGTATTTGCGAGCAGACATAGGTAGTCACTTTGGGTGGAATTGGTAATCCACATCTTCGTGCCGTTAATCACATAGTCGTCGCCATCTTTGCGGGCATTGGTCTTGATCTGCGCCACGTCAGAGCCGGCACTCGGCTCACTAACTGCGATAGAAAATACCGCATCGCCAGCAATCGCAGGCGCTAGAAACTCACGTTTTACATAATCGCTGCCGTGCTTAGCAATGGCAGGTGTCGCCATATCGGTTTGCACACCAATACCCATTGATACGCCACCGCTGTCAATCATGCCTAACTCTTCCGTAAATGCGCAGTGATAGCTGTAATCTAAGCCCATGCCGCCGTATTCAGCTGGCTTGTGGATGCCTAGTAAGCCTAGACTGCCCATTTTCTTGAAGAGCTCTTTGGCTGGGAAAATGCCCTCTTCTTCCCATTGATCACAGTAGGGGTTAATTTCGTTTTCTATTAGCTTGGCAGTTGTTTGCGCAATTGCGATGTGTTCTTCGGTATAAATCATAGGGGTTGGTACTTTCGTTTAAGATGGTTTTTTAAAGTAGGCTTTTAACGTTTCTATTCGCAGTTAGAGCAAGCGAGCGTTTAAACGCAGGCCGAGCCTCTAAGCTACTAAGGTATCTTGTTATATTACCGCTGTAACGCTCAGCAAATCCATTGACTTTACCTAAGTACAACGCGTAGCCGACGGCTATATCGGCGATGGTGAATCGACCATCACACAAAAACTCGCGGCCCTCTAAGTGTTGTGTGAGTAATTTAGTTCTCGCTATAAACCACTTTGCATAATCCTCAGCTACACCCGGATTCTTACGTTCATCGGGTTCCAAGAACATGTAGCGGATATACAGTGTTTGTGGAAACGTTAATGTCGCGTCACTGTGATACATCCAATTTAAATAATCAGCATATTCAGCGTGATCAGCCGCTATGCCAAACTCAGACTTGCCATAGCGCTCAACTAAATAATGACAAATACCACTCGACTCTGTCATCCGAGCGTCGCCATCCGTAAAGTAGGGAACCGTACCCAATGGGTTAACCTCAAGAAACTCCTTTTGAAAGAAGCGTGGGGGAAACGGCAGTACTTCTAGCTCATAAGGAATGCCCATTTCTTCCATTGCCCAGAGAGGCCTGAGCGAGCGAGCATTGTCGCAATGCCAAAGTTTAATTTGTGGGTCTGATTTCATTTTATATCCTCGTTAGTTTGCTCTCACCACGTCTGGCTAAAGCCCAATTTGGCGTGTCGCTAAGTCGCGCATTATCTCTTCTGAGCCGCCACCGATGGCGTTGACGCGAACCTCTCGATAAATCCGTTCTACTCTATTGCCACGCATATAACTCATGCCACCCATTATTTGCATAGCCTCGCGCGCGCAGAACTCCATAGTCTGGCTGCATTGCACTTTCAAGAGCGCAATCGCACTCGCATCTTCTTTGCCCATACTAACCTGATGAGACACCACTTGCAGATACGCGTTAGTTGCGTAAATTTTCTGCATCATTTCAGCGATCTTATGTCGGATCACCTGATGATCCGCCAAACGCTGCCCAAAGGTTTTGCGCTCGCGCGCCCACGCCACAGCGTCTTCTAAGCAAACCCGCGCTGACGCATCCATAGAGGCAGCCATAGCCATGCGCTCGCTATTAAAGTTATTCATGATCACTTTAAAGCCTTGGTTTTCTTGGCCAAGTAGGTTTTCTTTGGGAACCCTTACATCGTCAAAATATATTGTCGCTGTGTCCGAACACCACCAGCCCTGCTTCTTGTCTAGAATGGTCCGCGAGACGCCTGGCGTATCAGCGGGAATCAATAAAGTCGAAACGCCTGCGGCACCCGGTCCACCTGTTCTAACGGCGGTGGTAAACCAATTAGCCTTCATACCGCCAGTAATGTAGGTCTTTGAACCATTTACCACATAATGATCACCATCGAGTTTTGCGCTGGTTAGCAACTGCGCGACATCGGAACCTCCGCTGGGCTCTGTAATGGCTAGTGATATTCGCTTCGTGCCCGCTATTACTTGCGGCGCGACTATGTTCTTTAGCTCATCGCTTGCAAAATTAACGACGGGAGGCAAGCCAATGTTGTGCACCATCAGGGTAGCACCTACGCCACCAACACCAACCCTCGCCAGTTCTTCACCAACAATATTCTTGTGCCAGATATCAATGCCATCATTGATCCCTCCATATTCCTCGGAATACCCAAGCCCCAACAAACCTACAGCAGACGCTTTAATCCAAAGATCATCTGGTATTTCACACGCTTCATCCCATTCATCAGCGTAGGGAATAACCTCCTTATCGAAAAAACGGCGAATAGAATTGCGCCATTCTATGTGTTCTTCGCTTAAATGAGGGTTGGGCAATCGGGTGCTGTCAAAGTCTATTGTCATGATGCTTTTTTAGTTTTCTATAAAGGTCAGTCGATAGAGTTTACTTGAGAAGAATATTCGCGCAAGTCACCTGTGTGAAAGCCAATGCCGCGCAACTCCGTTTGACACAAATGCAGCCGTACACATACGCATGAGAATTGGTGCCTGCATTAGGCTAGAATGGTTGCGGATAATTTAAAAGACGAGTTGTTGGCGCTGACGCGCTTATTGTATTAAGACTCGCAATAATGATCAGCTAGACGCAAGAATGCGTATTGGCTTAACAACTAAAGGAGATCCACCGTGAGCGATGTGCTGACCAAGTTTAACCCCAACAACCATAAGAACTTAGTAGATGCGTTTAATGAGGCCAGCGAAAAATTTAAGGACCAAGTCGCTTATCACTGCCTAGGCGATAACAAAACCTACGCCGAGATACAGACTCTCGCGCAACACTTCGCTGCTTTTTTGAGTCAAAACTGCGGCCTTAAGAGAGGCGACGCGATCGCAATACAGCTACCCAACATCACTCAATACCCTGTAGCGTTTTGGGGCGCAATGCACGCAGGCATCAGAGTTGTAAACACCAACCCCTTGTATACCAAACGCGAGCAGATCCATCAGTTCAATGACTCAGGCGCTACTGCACTTGTGGTTTTGGACAGTTTACTTGCGACCACCGAACAGGTGCTTCCCGAGACTAAAATTGAGACAGTGATTATTGCGTCAATGACTGACCTGACCGATCTAAGCGCTACTCCCGCGAAAGCGCAAGAATTCAAAAACGTTCAATCATTTGGGTTTTTGGAGACATTGCAACAAGGCGCGGAACTACCGCCATGCGTGGTCGAAGCAACATGGGACGACTTAGCGGTATTACAATATACCGGTGGCACAACGGGCCCTTCTAAAGGCGTTATGCTGTCTCATGGCAATGTTTATACTTGTATGAAAATGGGTCGGGCTAGTGTGATCCTACGCCGCGACGAAGATCCAGAAATTGCTTTAGCACCGCTGCCGTTGTATCACATTTTTGGGTTCCAGCAGCATATTATCGGCGGGTACATGTACGGTGCGTTAGCGTTATTAATTCCTAATCCTCGTGACATGGACTACATGATTAAAACGATGCGTTCTTACCCTTTATCAACGCTCAATGGTGTAAACACCTTGTTGTCGGGGATGATGGCACATCCCGATTTTGACAAAATCGATTTTAGTCACTTTGTAGGCGCTATTGCAGGCGGCACGACCTTAGTTAAAGAAATTGCGGAAGAATGGATTGCCCGAACGGGCGGCGCAATTTATGAAGGCTACGGATTGTCCGAAAGTACTGGCTCGGGATTTTGTAATCGCCCCGAAAGCAATGAACTTGGAACGGTTGGCGTAGCGCTTGAGCACAGTGAAGCCATGATTATGGGAGAAAACGGTGAGTCTATGCCCACAGGCGAACGAGGCGAAGTCTGCCTACGCGGGCCTCATATAATGCAAGGCTATTGGCAACGCCCCGAAGCGACTGCCGAAACCATTGATGAGCAAGGCTGGCTGCACACGGGGGACATTGGCATTTTTAATGAGCGCGGCCATTTGAAAATTGTTGATCGAATTAAGGACATGATTCTGGTTTCTGGATTTAACGTTTACCCGAACGAAGTTGAGGGCGTGGTTTACAGCCACCCCGATGTACTTGAATGCGGCGCGATTGGAATTCCGAGTGAGAAAACTGGCGAAGCTATTAAATTGTTTGTCGTTTCTAAAAGCGGTCAGCTTACAGAAAAGGATATAATGGAATACTGCCGTCAGGAGTTGGCAGGCTATAAAGTACCTAAATCCATTGTATTCATGCAAGACCTTCCAAAATCACCTGCGGGAAAAGTTCTGCGCCGTGAGTTACGTGAAGCCGAAAGCTAAACTGATAAATAAAGACCCATAAGATTATGAGCGAATTAGTATTTAGAACAGTGCCCAACATCAGTCTAGGTGCTGGCAAGATTGCAGGTTTAGGCGCTCTTGCCAAACAGTACAAAATTCAGCGTCCTTTTGTCGTAACTGATACTGGCATCGTTGACGCTGGCCTACTCGATGTTTGTTTAGACAGCCTACGCGAAGCAGGTTTGGAACCCGAACTGTTTAGTGATGTCGTCGCCGACCCGCCAGCGCAGATTGTGCTTGATGCGGCAGACGCTGCGCGCAAAGCAGGCTGCGACGGCGTTATAGGATATGGCGGCGGCAGTTCTATGGATGTTGCCAAGCTGATTGCGGTGTTAATACGCGATGAGCAACCACTGAGCGAGCTATACGGCGTTGAGAACATTACCAGCAGTCGTGCCCCATTACTGCAGATACCCACCACAGCCGGTACAGGCAGCGAAGTGACGGCCGTTGCTATTGTAACGACTGGTGAATTCACTAAAGCGGGGGTGGTTAGCCCAGTACTATTTGCTGATGGAGTGATTCTAGACCCTGAACTAACCTTAGGCTTGCCGGCCCTCGTTACGGCGGCCACTGGCATCGACGCGATGGTGCATGCGATTGAAGCATTTACGAGTAAGCGATTAAAAAACGCCTTATCGGACATGGTCGCTCTGAAAGCGTTGGACCTAATGGCAAAGTCTATCCACACCGCCGTTAAAGATGGCAGTGATCTCCAAGCACGGTCTGACATGTTGCTCGGCGCTATGCTTGCAGGACAGGCCTTTGCAAACGCACCAGTCGCTGCGGTTCATGCACTCGCTTATCCTTTAGGCGGTATTTACCACATACCGCATGGTTTGAGTAACTCCTTGGTTTTGCCGCATGTCATTCGCTTCAATAAGCCCGACGCTAAGCATCTCTATCAACAGCTTGCCGAGGTAATACTCTTTGACCAAGAACGCTCAACTGATGCTGGTGACGTAACAGAACAATTGGCCGACTACTTTTTGAACCTCGCAAAAGAACTAGGCTTGCCTACGACTTTGCGCGAAATGAAAATCAAGGAGTCTGGCCTGCAGCAACTCGCTGACCAGTCTATGCTGCAAGAGCGTTTGCTAATAAACAATCCACGGTCCGTGAATGTGACCGAGGCGAAAGCAATATACCAAGCCGCGTATTAACAACAGCCCCGCTATATCACTATGACCGATACCCAAACTGACACACTTGATGACTATCGCTATTTTCATACCATCGAGACGCGCTGGATGGACAATGACGTTTACGGTCATGTAAACAATGTCGTCTATTACAGTTACTTCGACACGACCGCTAATCATTTTTTGATTACTCAGGCAGGCTTAGACATTCACACGGCCGAGGATGTAGGCTTTGTGGTCGCGTCATCCTGCCAGTACCATTCACCGATCGAATACCCGGATACCATTAAGGTTGGGCTTCGAGTCAACAAATTAGGCTCAAAATCGGTAGAATACGGACTCGGCATTTTTCGCAATGATGAAATACAAGCGAGCGCTAGCGGAAACTTCACGCACGTCTTTGTAAATCGTGCATCAGGACAGTCAGTGACGATACCAGCATCAATTAAAGAGCAATTGGCGAAGATTGTTGTTAGTTAGCTATTCGCTAGCTATCACCTCGAAAGGCTCAATTCACGCCATTGTAAGAACAATATCTAAACACCCAGAACGGAGTATTTATGAAGGTAATGGCCCCAGCAGAGCTTATGGCTCAAGTCGGCAACGAGATCGGTGTTTCACCGTGGTTCGAAGTAACTCAAGAAAATGTAAACTTGTTTGCCGATGTCACCATCGACCATCAATTTATACATCTTGATGAAGATAAAGCGGCTCAGACTCCATTTGGCGGCACAATCGCTCATGGCTTCTTGACCCTGTCTATGTTGTCTCATTTTGCCGAAAGCGGTATGTCAGTTGGACTAGAAGGCACTAAGATGGGCGTTAACTATGGCTTTGATAAAGTGCGCTTCATTCAACCCGTTCGCGTTGGCTCAAAGATTCGTGGTCGAAGCACCTTGGCATCCATGGAAGAAAAAAATCCTGGTCAATTCCTTATGAAGGCCTCTGTGACTGTCGAGATTGAAGGTGTTGAGAAACCAGCTCTAATGGCAGAATGGCTGACTATGGCGATGGTCTAAATCAGCAGAACTCTAATTCACAACATTTATTTCTAACTACGAAGCATGTGGCTAGAAGCAACAATAAAAGCATTACGCAATAGGAGTTAAAATGAGTATACGATATGACGGCCAAGTGGCCATCGTTACAGGCGCCGGCAACGGCCTAGGTAAAAGTCACGCACTAGCACTGGCGGCACGTGGCGCGAAAGTAGTTGTTAATGATCTTGGTGGTGCCGTAGACGGTACTGGTGGTTCGGTAACCGCCGCGCAACAAGTGGTTCAAGAAATTGAAGCCGCCGGTGGCGAAGCAATGGCCAATGGCGCCAACGTCACTAACCTGGCTGAAGTAGAAGCAATGGTTAAAGACGCCATGGACAAATGGGGCCGAGTAGACATTTTAGTAAACAATGCAGGCATCCTGCGTGACAAGTCATTTGCAAAAGTCAGCATTGACGATTTCAAGCTTGTAGTCGACGTACATCTTATGGGCAGTGTTAACTGTACCAAAGCGGTGTGGCCAATCATGCAAGAGCAAAACTACGGCCGTGTTGTTATGACAACGTCATCAAGCGGCATGTACGGAAACTTTGGTCAAACTAACTATGGCGCCGCAAAAATGGCGGTCGTTGGTTTTATGAACACCTTGGTGATCGAAGGCAAAAAGCACAACATTCATGTTAATGCCTTATCACCAACGGCGGGCACTCGCATGTTAGAGGGCTTGATTCCGCCAGATGTGTTAGAGCTTATGTCTGTTGAATCAGTCACAGCAGGTCTCTTAACGTTATGTGATAGCGAAGCACCAAACCGCACTATTTTATGTGCAGGTGCGGGCGGATATGCGACTACACAAATTTTTGAAACTGACGGTATTTACTTAGCACCTGAAGATCAATCTCCAGAAAACGTGCGAGCGCAGATGGATAAGGTTATGGATCGGGCTGGCGAGAAGAAAATTACTGCTGGTTTTGAACAAACCAATAAGTTCGTTGCCAAAGCAATGCAACATTTTGGTATAGAAATGCCTAAGACTTAAATTCAGTTGTTTGAGAGTATTTGAGCTCTTAATGAAAAACGCCTCCTAGTGAGGCGTTTTTTTTGTTTTCATGATTCACACGTCTTTAGAAATCCGCACCTGCTGTACTATAGCGATCTCCACAATAGTCTCAAGTCTAGTCAATCGGCCTTCATGTGAGCGGAGCTCATCTGCTATTTTTGAGAGTGATTCTCCCGCCCGTTCTACTTTATCGTTCAACAGAATAACTTTCTGCATCGCTTCTACGGCATCCTTAATCGCGCCCATCGTTGAGCTCCCTAAATAATAATTCCACATCTGCTAGCCCTTTCGATAACGCAGCCTCAGCTTTCCCCGTCGAATAGTTAACCACATCAATGAGCTCTGCTAGCAACTGCTCTTCTTCAGATTTATCTGATGGATCATAAGAGTCCACCGCTAAGCGCACCACTTCAGCGACCGACGTTCCTTTATCGCTCGCAATAGCTTCCAACTTTTCAACATTATTGGCTGAAAGCATAATCTGTTTTCTAATGAGATTTCCTTGCTGACTTGTTCGCATTATTTTCTCTCAATTCAAGTGATGTCGTTGCTGGACATAGACAGTACATACACAACACATACACACCATAAGTAATACGACTCTTTGCTTCAAGCCAGCAAAACCATGAGCCACATACTTTGCGCTAGGTATAGGCTATTCAACAAGTGTTAAAAACCTGCGCTTACAACACGAAATTGAATTACGTTTGCATCAAACAAGCATGCGTTTTAAGGTGACGGCATATCTTCAATAGACCATATCAAGCTATGACTACAGACACTCAAACCGCTCGCGAAAAGATAAAAAGCGTCGTCACACCCTACGCTTTTGGGGTTGCTGATGAATTACTAGGCAAACCCTTAGGCAAACCACTTCCTCGACTGTTCGCGATACTTGTCGACTTTTTGGTTGTACTGTTACTCGCAACGTTTGATTGGGTCTTTCTAGCATTAGTGATGCTCTGCGTTGCGCCCACGGCCATCTTTCGCTGGCGTAAACGTACGGACCGCAGAGGTGCGAGTATTTTTCTAGGTGTAGTTACGCTGCTTTCAGCTCTGATACTCTTGGGCAATATGTATTCTGGGAATGCAGATGATGACGAGAGCTCTGTTTTTCAACTCGGTGGGGTGACTGTAGACATGCAAGGCCTAGGGGATAACGATGATGAAAGAGACCCCCTACTCTATGAACTTAAGTCCGTGTCACCACCATTCTCAAGCAAACTTTCCGAACTAGAAGATAAGGATGGCGACCGCCTTTGTTCGGAGGATATAAAATGTAACAACCAATTTTTTGACGCGCTGCTAGACGAGTTAATAGACACGCCTTACGACCACGATGAAGCCATTACGGTAATGAATGGTGTCGCTGATTACCTTAATCAAAAAGACTTGCTCGACCCTAAAGTGCGCAGCGTTAGTTTTTCTGAACGCTTGTATCTATTACGATTTCTAGACACGGGTGAAGCAGATAACAAACACACGGTTAATATTGTTGAATGGGTGACTGACGCACTAAATGATCTAGGATTGAGCTTAGGCTGGGCTGCGGTCTATTTCAGTATCTTAACCGCGTGGTGGAACGGTCAGACCGTGGGTAAGAAATTATTTGGGTTACGAGTGGTTGGAATCGACGGCAAGAACTTAGACCTATGGGCCAGCTTTGAACGTTATGGTGGCTATGGTGCTGGATTGGCAACCGGCTTGTTAGGCTTTGCACAGGTATATTGGGATGATAATCGCCAAGCGATACACGACAAAATATCCGAAACCGTAGTGCTACGCACCCGAGTTAAATAGATATTCGTGTTCGGGACGAAGTACTCGGAACATATGAAATAGAAAAGGCAGCCAAATGGCTGCCTTTTCTTTTAGAGCTGTTCGCCTTGAAAAAACTAGAGTAATTCTTCTCGTTCGTTCAATAGCAATAAGTGACTAAAGCTGCAAGCGAGCATTAAGCGACCTCAAACAAGCCTGCTGCGCCCATGCCGCCACCAACACACATGCTGATAACCACATATTTAACACCGCGACGCTTACCTTCGATCAATGCGTGACCTACTGTTCTAGCGCCTGTCATTCCGTAAGGATGCCCAATGGAAATACTTCCGCCATTAACGTTATAGATTGATGGGTCGATACCTAGGTGGTCACGGCAGTACATCACCTGACACGCGAAGGCTTCGTTCAGTTCCCACAAACCAATATCATTAACCGTTAAGCCATTGGCTTTCAACAACTTAGGAATCGCATAAATAGGACCGATGCCCATTTCTTCTGGAGCACAACCGGCTACAGACATACCGCGATAGATACCCAAAGGCTCAATATTACGTTTTTCAGCCAAGCTGCTATCCATTAATACACAGGCCGAAGCACCGTCTGATAGTTGGCTAGCGTTACCCGCTGTTATGCAACCACCTTCGATTACTGGACCAAGGTTCTTCAGATCTTCTAATTTAGTCTGCGGGCGATTGCCTTCGTCCTTGCTAAGCGTTACGTCTTCAAAAGTAATTTCCTTAGTCTCTTTATTGAAAACGGCTTTAGTCGTAGACATTGCCACAATCTCGTCGTCAAACTTGCCTTCTGCTTGACCGGCCGCTGTGCGTTGCTGTGATTCAAACGCGTATTCGTCTTGCGAATCACGTGAAATGTTGTACTTTTTAGCAACGTGCTCTGCGGTCATCAGCATCGGCATGTACGCGTGCTCCGACTTAGCAATAACATTCTCGTCTAAACACTTTGAGCTCCACTCAAAATACTTTTGTTGAATTTCAGAAATATTGTCCTGGCCACCGCCAACAACAACGTCCATGCCATCAACCATAATTTGCTTGGCGGCCATTGAGATAGCCATAAGACCCGAAGAACATTGTCGGTCTACTGTTTGGCCTGCAACTGATTCAGGAATTCCTGCGGCTAATAGGCCTGTACGGGCAACATTGCCTGCGGCACTACCGGCGTTAAGCACTGAGCCCATGATCACATCATCAATCTCTGCAGGGTCGATACCGGCACGGCTTACCGCGTGCGATATAGCGTGTGCTGATAATGTAGGTGACTTAGTGTTGTTGAACGCGCCTTTAAATGCACGACCAATGGGAGTTCTTGCGGTGGATACGATAACTGCGTCTTTCATAAAATTCTCCTAAATGCGGTAACGTTGTGATGTGCTACCAATAATGTATTTTTGAATTAATAATTGAGTATTTGAATACTATCTTAGACACCCACAAATTGTTCCGCTGTGAGTCCAAGACAGGTATCGTCTAGGCTCGCAACAATATCAAGGTCGGCTCGAATGCGCGGCAACTCGTACTTAAAGAAGTATCGGTTCGCTGCGATCTTACCTTCATAAAACGCTTTGTCAGCGGCATTACCTGATTGCAGGCCTTTGCTTGCCGCAACAGCTTGCTTTAGCCACATCCACGCTATCACAATATGCCCTACAGCATTCAAGAAGAGCGTGGCGTTGGCTAGCGCAAGCTCGTGATCATTAGATTTACCCACCGCGGCTAATGTATCTTCGACTAACTTCATCGCATTGATGAGTTTCGCACCATAAGCACTCAAAGACTCAAATTCACTCGCTGCCGCGATGGTCGCTTTAATTTCTTCGGCCAATATTTTCACCGCTCCGCCACCCGCTATTCGTACTTTTCGACCTAGAATATCGATGCCGTGTATCGCCCACGTTCCTTCATGGATATGGTTCAAACGATTGTCACGATAGAAGCGTTCTACTGGGTACTCACGCGTATACCCGTAGCCACCAAGAATTTGAATTGCGAGCTTGTTCGCCTCTAAACAATATTCCGACGGCCAAGACTTACAAATAGGCGTAAGCAACTCTAGCAATAGATTGAGCCTGTCTTGTTCTTCTTTGTTATCGCTTAGTTTTATATCGTCAATCAACTGGGCACAGTAGTGCATTAGCGTATAGGCTCCTTCAACAGACGCTTTTTGCGACATTAGCATACGTTTAATATCCGCATGTTCGCTAATCATGATTTGCGGAGACTCTGGATCTTTATTACCCACTGGTCGACCTTGAGGTCTTTGGCGTGCGTAATCCAACGAATATAAGTAACCGGCTAACGCGCTTTGCACTGCGCCCATACCAACAGCAATACGCGCCTCGTTCATCATTATGAACATGTTTGCGAGGCCTTGGTTTTCACCGCCCATCAAATAGCCGATAGTGTCTCCACCCTCGCCAAAATTAAGCAAGCAATTGGTTGTGCCGCGATGTCCCATTTTGTGATTTAGGCCGGCTAACGCGATGTTATTGCTGGCTGTAATCTGGCCATCGTCATCAACACGCATCTTGGGAACTAAAAATAATGAAATTCCCTTAACGCCTGCTGGGCTGCCAGGAACTTTAGCTAAAACCATGTGGATGATGTTCTCGGTTAAATCTTGATCCCCTCCTGAGATCCACATCTTAGTTCCGCTGAGCTTATATGTACCATCGCCTACTGGCTCAGCTTTTGTGCGAATATCCGCTAAGGACGATCCCGCATGCGGCTCAGACAAGCACATGGTTCCACACCATGTGCCACTAACCATATTGGGCAGGTACTTATCTTTAAGCTCTTGTGAACCAGTCTCGTAGAGCATATTGGCCGCACCCTGAGTCAAGAACGAGTAACTGGCGATTCCAGGATTTGCACACGTAAACATAGCGTTAACTGACTGGTGAGCCATAACAGGTAATTGCATGCCTCCAATATCGGTCGCGTAGCCGGTAAGAGATAAGCCCGACTCGTTATAGGCGTCGAGCCCTTTCTTCGTCGCTGGATCGGTTAATGCTTTGCCGTCAATAAATTTCGGCTCATTCGCGTCCAGATGACCCGCACTTGGTAGAAACTGATCCTCGGCAACGGACTGAGCGAGATCTAAAATGGCATTAATTGCTTCTCGATCATAATCTGCATAGCGTTCGGCGGACAAGATCCGATCTAGTTCAAGGGTTTCATACATAACGAAATCAATATCTCGTCGGTTTACAATGGTTGACATAGTTGTTCTCTACTTATCTGCCCAAACGTCTAGGGCAAGGAATTTAACAAACGGCAAACAAAACCTGTTCCGCTTGTGTGAAAAAGCCGATCGAAATAACACGCCACTTCGATCGTTGAATAATTAAAGCTACTGGGTAGCCAGATATTTTTCTACTACGCTAAGGTCAAAGGTAATGACCTCAAGCGTTGCCCTGTTGCCTGATAAACAGCGTTCGCAACCGCAGGGGCAATTGGCGGCAATCCAGGCTCGCCGGCTCCTGTTGGCGCGTCGTCGTTTTTTACAATAATAACCTCTACTTCAGGCGATTCGTTCATTCGCAAAATTGGATAATTATGGAAGTTGGATTCCTTAACTGCGCCATTTTCTAACTGGATGTCGCCGTACAACGCGGCCGTTAAACCAAACATAATAGAGCCTTCGATCTGACCCTTAACAATATCCGGATTAATCGCCCGACCACAGTCGATTACGCAAACCACTTTATGGACTCTGATTTTACCGCTATCCACTGACACCTGCGCAACTTGTGCAACATCACTCTCAAACGATCCATGCGCTGCAAAGCCGAGTGAATGACCAGCGGGTACTTCGAGGTGCTTCATACGTTCACCGGCAAGACGAATAACATTTTGCAAACGTGGGTTAGTCTCAGTATTCGCTATTCGAAAATCAACGGGATCAAGCTTTGCTTGCTCAGCTAATTCATCGATCATTACTTCTTTAGCGAACGCCGTAAACGAGTGCCCCACTGCGCGCCAAAACATTAATGGTAATCCGTGATTAACGGTTACATGACGCGCTTCACGGTTAGGGAAATCATAGTTCTCGCATAAACCTTCAATACTGGCTGAATCAATACTCCAGGACTCATTAAAGGATTCGATTATGTCTGCAACGAAATTGGTAGCACCTTCAGGCACTAGGCCAGGCAATACAGCAGGCAACATCGTACGCATCATGTCAGGATTTATATTACCGCCAACGCGCTTAGCAGCCCACGCACTGATTTTTCCGTTCTCGTCAACTCCGGCTTTTAGGGTCATCAACGATGCTGGTCGATAGACACCATTTTGCATATCGCTCTCGCGTGACCAAACTACTTTAATCGGTTCGCCAGTTTCCTTAGCAAGAATCGTGGCTTCGATAACGTGGGACATAAAGCTGCGACGTCCAAATGCACCGCCCATATAAACAGGGTGCACCGTAACCTTGTCTGCAGAAAGCCCCGCGTGACGTGCCACTAGACCTCGCATAGGTTGTGGCATTTGTGTGCCAGACCAAACTTCAGCGTCGTCTTTGCCAACTCGCACCAAGGCATTCATAGGTTCCATTGGTGCGTGGGCTAAATAGGGTGCCCAATATTCGCTCTCGACTACGGTTGTTGCCGCAGCAAAGCCTTGACCTAGATCGCCCTGCTCAACACCTACTTCACCACCTTCAGACAGTGCGGCTTGGTAGTCGGATTTAATTTGTGCAGAATTAACGTTGGCCAATTCAGGTAATTCCCATTCCACCTCTAACGCAGCAGCTGCTTTCTTAGCTTGCCAATACCGTTCTGCGACCACGCCAACACCTGTAGGCAAGGTCTTTATGTGCAACACACCTGGCATGTTCTTAATGCTGTCTTCGTTGACTGATTTGATACTAGCTCCGGCAACGGGGATATGCTTAACAACTGCATAACGCATTCCTGGCAGTTCGGCATCTATACCGTACATCGCCGTGCCGGTTGATTTTTCTACCGCGTCAACGCGGCCGAAATCAGTTCCTATGTATTTAAATTGGTCGCTTGGTTTTAATAACACCTGTTGATCTAAGCTCAGCTTAGCGGCTTTTTCAGCGAATTCGCCAAACTGGAATCGAGCGCCGTCAACGATAATTGCACCATTATCTGTGGTTATATCCTTGGGGTTGACGCCTTTCTCTTGAGCAGCAGCATGTATAAGCAGGGCTCGAGTATCTGCGCCCGCTTGACGCAACTGAGTGTAGTGTTCACGTACCGACTTACTGGCACCCGTGCCTTGAATCCCCATACCCGGATTGACATAGTCCGCGTGCACACCCGCTAATTTGACCTCGATCAATTGCGGGTGAATGTCTAGTTCTTCAGCAATTATCGTCGCTAAACCTGTCGTTATGCCCTGCCCCATTTCGTCGCGCGGACAATAAAACCGAACTACGTTATCCGATGTGATTTGCAAGAACGCGTTAGGACTCAATGTATCTGCACGAGTTTGCAATGCAGGCCGACTTAAACACCCAGTAAGCGAGACACCCAACACTAGACCGCCGCCGGTTACACCTGCGGCTTTAAGGAAATTACGGCGAGAAAGAGCAATCGATCCGTTGGCTGTATCAATAGAGTTATGAGCTTTCTCAATACTGCCTTCGGGGCCTCTAGTTTTTACAGGCTGGCTCATAGAAATACCTCGGTCGCTTTAGAGATTGATGCAACTTCAGCGGCATCTTTTTGCGACTGAACCGCTACAGACTTAATCGCTTGCATAATGCGCGGGTAACAGCCACACCGGCAAATATTACCGGACATTGCTTGCTCTATGTCACCGTCAGACGGGTTTGGATTATTACTCAACAATGCCGTTGCGGCCATTATCTGCCCTGACTGGCAGTAACCACATTGCGGCACACCTTGTTCAGCCCACGCGGCTTGCATTGCACTCATAGTATCGGGAGTACCAATACCCTCGATCGTCGTGATGCTTTTTCCGGCTACAGCGCTGACTGGCAATACGCAGGTTTTTACAGCCGCACCCTCTATGTGCATAGTGCAAGCGCCACATAGCGCAGCACCGCAACCAAACTTTGAGCCTTTGAGCTTAAACGTGTCGCGAACCACCCACAAAAGCGGTGTGTCTGGCGTATCGTCGGTTTGGACTACTTGTCCATTCAACGTAAATTCGATCATTGAGTCCGTTTGTAATAATTATGTGCTTGTTGGGCGAGCCAAAGCTCTGGCTTCTCTGAGAAACCAGATCCTACACGATATAAGGACTCTTGCTTAGTACACAAATTACCTAAAAAATGTGCAAAGTGAGTCACTCTAACCACCAAAACATGCAAATTTACTTGCTTAGCGCAAAAACAAGCAATTACACGGTGGCTTTAAACGTCATCCCAAAGCGTAGCGATCCATCGATCTTCCTTGATGAAGAAGGTTCCCCAGCTTTCCCACTTGCCATCCAATCCTTGTGCCTGAGCCGCAGCAAGATCTAAACCTGAAGCCTTAAGAGCGGCTACTTCTGCTCTTGTTGCAACGATCATGTCTTTAAATCTCTGCATATCTTCCAAGTTCGCAATAGGGCCATGACCTGGAATAACAATCGTGTCGACATCTATCATGTCCATAATTGCTTGAACGTTATTGATATATCCATCAACCGTTCCGCCTGAGTCCTTATCTATATAAGGGAACCAATCTTTAAACATATGATCACCCGTATGCATAACGTTGGCTTGTTCAAAATATACCGCGGTATCCCCGTCGGTATGTCCAGCTGGAAGGTGCCGAGCTTTAACAGTTTGTTCAGCGAAATTTAGCGTAACGCCATCTTCGTATGTGACAACTGGTAGCGCCATTGGGTCGGCCGCTTCACTGCCCGTTGCCATCCGCACTCGAACATTGGTATGAGCAAATATAGTCGCGTCATTGGCAAGCTCGGCATTACCGCCCGTATGGTCGCCATGCCAGTGCGTATTGAGAACGTATTGGGTTTCAGCAGAAAATTGTTCCAGGGCTGCTTCGAGCACCTTGCTGTTCTGTTCATAACCATTGTCTACCACCAGCAAACCTCGCTCTGATTCGAGGACGGCGATATTGCCTCCTCCGCCATGCAACATGGTAATTCCATCTTTGATGGGCGTGACTTTATATTCAAAATCGTCTTGCGAAACAGCTGTCCCCGACACCAAAAAGAAAAAGCCGATTAACGCTACGCCAATGGTGCAAAAGTTTGTTCTGATTTTCATGATGACCTCTTAAGGTTGTTCGTATTAACCGACCCCAGTTGTTATCAAACCAACTACTCCTTTGATTAGACAGTTAGAATGGTTGGGTAGGTTGGCTGGGTGTTTATTTAAACTCTGCGTATCTTAGCAGACCACTTACAACGTTACGTTACGTGCTGGTTTAGCCCTAAGACCAACTTTAAGCTCTTTTTTCTATCAAACACCGGAATGAATAAGCGCTACATCTGTGCTTGGGCCAACCTATGAACTTATCCGCATACACGCTAAAAAAAGCCATAGGTATTCTTTTCGCAGGGCTGCTGGTTACAACAATGATTGATTACAGCACCTCAGCTGGTTACGCCCACAAAACCAAGCGACAATCCAACCCTGGACCCCAATTCGCTTGAGCAGATTGGCCGCAGAACACTTGGCGCCTAGGGCATAACACTCGTCACGTGGGGCGGACTCAATGCTTCAGCGAGTTACAATGACGCTGGTCATTACCAGATACAACTACTCGGTAAAAACTTAGGCAGCCCTGAAGAAGCCTCAAATGTGATTATCTTTTTTAGTGCTATCGGCACGATAGAGATAACCTAGTCTTCACTGCTGTGCGATCAAGACAATATTGTATTTACCGGTAGCATAAAAGACAGCAATCGCACACATTTAGCGGGATCGTTTAGAGACATGGCTGGTTTAATGACCTCACCAACAAGCAAATAAGCGCTGAAAGACTTTTGAATGACCAAGCAAAAAACTCTTATGTGATTGAGTGGCAAGAACAGCTCACTAAACTTCCATATCTATTAGCCAGTATGAAACTTGCGTCTACAACCCCCACTCGAGATTAGGTCGCGACCCTCACCCTTCAAACAGAGTGCGTGCCAAACGTGTCAACTGAAAGTGTGTCAGTGGGTAATTATTGCTGCAACTTCAATTTCTAGCGACTCTGAGAGCAATTTATACGCCATACATCGCTTACGCCAAAAATAATTTGCACATTCTCAATCGCCAAGAATGGCACACAAAAAACCTCTGAAAGCTAAGCAGATAAAGCCCTAACGACGTTTAATTAGATGATAAACAACAAACAATGGTACGCAGAAACACATTAGTTTCGTTAACTATCTGTAATATGTGCATCCATTCACCTTTCGACACTCGTCTAAGAAAGTACATATAGTTAATTCACTCACTTACATTCAATAAAAATTATGAAACATTCAAAAACAACAAAAAAATCGCCATTAATCGCATTAGCTTCTGCTCTAATTTTATCTGTACTTGCAAGCACGGCAGCGGCCGCTAAAGACGACCCTACGTACGTCATGTATGGCGAAGCACGCACAGGTTCGCGTATTGCCCCTAAAGTGGTTACTTCTCCGGTTCCCGTCAACGTGACTTACCAAGAATTGAGCGAAGCTGAAAAAGCCAAAATTCGAGCAAATTACGATAGCATGCCTGCAGCTGACGAACCACCTTTCCCAAAAGCGGGTTTAGCTCCAATTTGGGAAGCAGTCACTGATCAGCGTCATACTTCAAACCAAGTCGGCGACGTAGTTGTTGTTGCTTCAGTAGATAAAGACGGCATTGTCAGAGAAGTTGCCGTTTATAACACTACAAGTAATAACATGACTCGTTTGATTTCTACCGCACTAGCGGCAACTGAATTTAAGCCAGCGGTTTGTGATGGTACGCCATGCGCAATGGACTTTATTTTGGAAGCACGCTTAGACATCGAACTATTACGTAACTAGTTGTTTAGCTCAGTTAATAGCTAGGCATCTATATCTAGGTCTGGATCTTCCAGAATGTAGGTAAAGTAACCGAAGAGTCAGACCAATCGCTCCGGGCAGGTATACACAGAATGCTTGCCCGGCCGCGAAAACCCAACCAAGGTCATGTTCGCTTTATCAGCAATTTCTACCGCAAGATGCGTAACACCCGATACGGCGACTAATACAGCCGCCCCTAGAACTGCCGCTTTACTCACCATTTCATAACTAGCTCGCGACGAGATTAATACAAAGCCTCGCTCTAATGAGCCCGCACCAGAAAGTTTTTGTTTCGCTAGCGCACCAACCAGTTTATCTAAAGCGTTATGTCGACCGACATCTTCACGCAAAAGTTCTATCTCGCCTTGTTCGCTACACCACGCAGCAGCGTGGATAGCACCGGCCTCCTTGTTCAGCTCTTGACGCTCAGAAAATCGAGTTAAAGCCGTTTGAATAGCACTGTGTTTAATACTTGTCGATGTTGTAATGCGGCCTGTAGGAATCTGCAAAGCCTCATCAATAGTCTCCGCACCGCAAATGCCACAACCTGTTCGCCCTACTAAATTACGTCTACGTTCCTTAAGAGCGTCTAGCTGTTCTGCGCCAATAATCATCGACACAACCTTGCCATGTTCGGCATCGGCTATTTCGATATCCAAAATCTCGTCAAGGGAATTCACAATACCTTCGCTTAAGCTAAAGCCAACGGCAAAGTCTTCCAAATCAGCGGGCGTGGCCATCATTACTGCGTGCGACACACAGTTGTATTCAAACGCTATGGGCGTTTCTTGGGCGGCCCAATCTTGTGTGGTGGTTAGCTTTTGATCTTCCCAAACAGATTTGGAGACGCTCACTATCCCGGCAAGATGTTTAGATTCTTTATCTGAGATCATCAATTGCGCTCATGAACTGTTTTGGTCAATGGCTATCACCGCCGCAACTATTGCCGACGAGACTGCGCGAGCAAAGATTTTTGTTTCTTATCAAACTTAACCTGCCTTGCCTGCCATGCAGACGGCTCATTAACCAAAGAAAGCTCTACAGCGGTAACCTTGTATTCTGGGCAATCGGTCGCCCAATCAGCATTGTCTGTAGTAATCACATTGGCCCCTGATATGGGATGATGAAACGTCGTATAAACAACACCAGGTTGCACGCGGGTTGATATTTTTGCATGCAGTACTGTCTCGCCCATCCTAGAGCGAATACCAACCCAGTCACCACTCTTAATACCTCTGTGGTCTGCGTCAGCTGGATGAATCTCGATAACATCTTCTTCGTGCCAATCTGAATTATTAGTTCGGCGTGTTTGCGCACCTACGTTGTATTGCGACAAGATTCGGCCAGTGGTTAATAACAAAGGAAAACGGCGATTTACTTTTTCGTCGGTAGGCACAAATTCGGTTACTTCAAAGAACCCTTTGCCGCGCACGAATTCATCTACATGCATGATTGGCGTACCGTTCTCAGACTCATCATTACAAGGCCACTGCACACTGCCCTGCTCTGCAATGCGCTTGTAAGTAACGTTGGTAAAACTTGGCGTGAGCGCGGCAATCTCCTGCATTATTTGTTCAGGATGGGTATACGTCCAACTACACCCCATGGCATTCGCCAGCATTTGGGTAGACTGCCAATCTTCATAACCACTGAGCGCTGGCATTGCTTTAGTCACGCGCGAAATACGGCGTTCTGCATTGGTAAACGTGCCGTTCTTTTCTAGAAACGAAGAGCCTGGTAAGAACACATGTGCAAATTTAGCGGTTTCGTTTAAGAAGATATCTTGAACGATGACGCACTCCATCGCTTTTAGAGCCGCTTCAACATGTTGAGTGTTCGGATCAGATTGCGCGATGTCCTCACCCTGACAGTACAAACCGCGATAGGTACCATCGAGCGCACTATCGAACATATGCGGAATACGTAGACCTGGTTCCGCGTCTAACTTAGTGCCCCAATAGTCTTCAAAAGTGGCTCGAACGTCGTCGTTGCCTACCGGTCGGTAACCCGGCAACTCGTGTGGGAATGACCCCATATCACAAGAACCTTGAACATTGTTCTGGCCTCGTAATGGGTTAACACCCACGCCTTCACGACCTATGTTGCCCGTCAGCATCGCTAAATTGGCGATTGCCATTACGGCCGTTGAACCTTGGCTGTGCTCAGTGACGCCTAAGCCGTAATAAATAGCGGCATTGCCGCCAGTCGCATAAAGACGTGCGGATGCGCGTAAGTCGTCAGCGTTAACACCTGTGTGCGCCATCGTTGATTCAGGAGAGTTTTCCTCGCGTTGAATAAACTCTAGCCATTTTTTAAACGCAGGCTCTTCGCAGCGTGCATCAACAAACGCTTGGTCTTGAAGACCTTCGCCAATAATCGTGTGCGCTAAAGAATTTAGAATCGCCACGTTCCCACCAGGTCGAACGGGTAAGTGATAGTCCGCCTTAATGTGCGGTGCGCTCACTAGCTCGATTTGACGCGGATCTATCACAATGAGCTTTGCGCCTTCACGTAAACGCCGCTTCAAACGCGAACCAAATACAGGATGTGCGTCTGTGGGATTTGCGCCCATCACGATAACCACATCCGCTTGCGCCACAGATCTAAAAGTTTGCGTGCCTGCCGATTCGCCTAGCGTTACCTTTAAGCCATAACCTGTTGGTGAATGGCACACCCTAGCGCAGGTATCTATATTGTTGTTGCCAAAGGCGGTTCGCACCATCTTTTGAACAAGCCAAACTTCTTCGTTAGTACAACGCGATGATGAAATCGCGCCAATACTCTTGCGTCCATGTTTATCTTGAATGTCCCGTAACCGTTTAGCGGCAAACTCAACCGCTTCTTCCATGCTGACTTCTTTCCATGCATCATCAATCGAGTCACGAACCATTGGCGTGGTGATACGATCCTTATGGGTAGCATAGCCAAAAGCGAAACGGCCTTTAACGCAGGCATGGCCTTCGTTCGCAGCACCGTCTTTCCACGGAGTCATGCGTACCACTTCATTGCCTTTCATTTCGGCTTTAAAGCCACACCCTACTCCGCAATACGCGCAAGTGGTTGTTACGCTGTGTTCCGGAATGCCTTTTTCAATAATACTGTTTTCGCTCAAGGTCGCCGTGGGGCATGCGTCTACGCAAGCACCGCAAGAAACGCATTCAGAATCAAAGAATGACTCATCTTGACCCGCTGCCACTTTCGACGCAAATCCTCGACCATCAATTGTTAAGGCAAACGTTCCTTGAGTTTCTTCACAAGCTCTAACGCAACGCGAACAAACAATGCATTTAGCTGGGTCGAATGTGAAGTATGGGTTCGATTCATCTTTCTCAGAATCTAAATGGTTAGCACCTTCGTAACCGTAACGCACAGCGCGCAGGCCAACTTCGCCTGCGGCGTCTTGTAATTCGCAATCCCCGTTGACGGCACACGTTAAGCAATCTAGTGGATGGTCAGATATGTAGAGCTCCATCGTATTGCGACGCAGCTTGGCAATGGCATCGGTTTGAGTGCGCACAACCATGCCTGCTTCGGCGGGGGTAGTACATGATGCTGGAAAACCTCGACGACCTTCAATTTCGACTAAACAAATACGGCACGACCCAAACGCTTCTAGAGAGTCGGTTGCACACAATTTTGGAATCTTAGTGCCCGCCTCGCTGGCTGCACGCATCACCGATGTGCCTTTAGGCACGCTTACGGTCACGCCATCTATCTGCAGGTCTACCGTCTCTACCGCCTTACTGGCAGGCGTTCCTCGGTCTGCTTGTGGTTCGTAAAATTTCATTGTGATTTACCTGTCGAAACTGAAACTGTTATGACCAAACTTACTTTTTAGAAAAGTCATCAGCGAAATGTTCTATTGCGCTGCGTACGGGAAATGGCGTCATACCACCCATTGCACACAGCGAACCAAACTCCATGGTGTCGCATAAGTCTTTTAGCAAAACCATATTATTGTCGGGCTCTGTACCCGTGCGAATCTTGTCGATCACTTCCACTCCACGAACAGAGCCTATGCGACATGGCGTGCATTTACCGCACGACTCAACTGCGCAGAACTCCATGGCGAAACGTGCTTGTTTACTCATATCAACAGTGTCGTCGAATACTACAATGCCACCGTGCCCAACCATCGCTTTAATCGCTGCAAAGGATTCGTAATCAAGCGGTGTATCCCATTGCGATTCAGGCAAGTAGGCGCCCAATGGTCCGCCCACTTGGATTGCGCGCATAGGCTTACCCGAGTGCGTTCCGCCGCCATAGCCTTCGACTAGTTCGCGTAAGGTAGTACCGAAAGCAAGTTCGACCAATCCGCCGCGTTTAATATTGCCTGCTAACTGAAACGCCAAGGTGCCACGAGAGCGGCCCATGCCGAAATTCTTGTAGGCATCTGCTCCGTCACACAAAATACTGGAAACTGCGGCAAGAGTAAGTACGTTGTTAACGACAGTCGGCTTACCTAAAAACCCTTCGATCGCAGGTAAAGGTGGTTTAGCTCTTACTACTCCCCGCTTACCTTCTAGGCTATTGAGCAACGATGTTTCTTCACCACAAATATAGGCGCCAGCGCCCAAGCGCACTTCCAGATCAAAGCATTTACCTGATCCTAAAATATCAGCACCCAAGTAATTTGCTTGCTCGGCACGTTCGATCGCCGCATCTAATAAACGATGAGCTTTAGGGTATTCAGAACGCAGATAAATATAGCCGCGCGTAGCGCCTACCGCTAAACCTGCAATTACCATACCTTCAATCAGTTGATACGGATCAGCTTCCATGACCAGACGGTCAGCAAATGTACCCGAGTCTCCTTCGTCGGCATTACATACAATGTATTTCTGTATTTCTGGCGCCTCCAAAGAAGTATCTAAAACAGTTTGCCATTTAATGCCTGTAGGAAAAGCTGCACCTCCACGACCGCGCAAACCTGCCTCGCGAACCTCATCTACAATCGCTTGAGGCGAAAGCGCCAATGCCCGCTCTAAACCTTTAAAGCCATTTAATGCGCGATAGCTATCAATACACAGCGGGTCGGCAATACCGGCACGCGCAAACGTGAGTCGATCTTGGTCACGCATGTAGTCGTGTTGTTCTATGTCGCCTAAGTATCCTTTTAATGATTCGAATTTACCTGTTGATACCGCGTCGAGCAAAGACGTAACGTCTGAACCGCTAAACTCGCCAATCGCAATTCGTTTGCCATTGTGTTCGACCTCAACAAGCGGTTCCAGCCAAAAGAGCCCGCGTGATCCATTGCGTACTATTTCGACATCAACTGATTTATTAGCGTCCGCTAAAGCGACCGCAATAGCATCAGCACCTAAGGCGCAGGACACTGTGTCTTGAGGAATATATATTTTGGTCATTTCAATTCCTCAGTTGTTCTTTCTAATTTGGGTAACGAGTTCGTCAAATCGCGCCGCATCAACCTTCGCGTATATATCGTCGTTAATTCGCACCGACGGAGAGCACGCACAATTGCCCAAACAATAAACTGGCTCTAAGGTTATTTGCCCATCATCAGACGTTTCACCCCAATCCAACTTCAAGCTGGCTTTGGCATGCTCCTCTAAAAGCTCTGACCCCACCGACTGGCAGGCTTCGGCACGACAAATCTGTACTGTATTGACGCCGCCCGATTCGGTCTTAAAGTCGTGATAAAAGCTTACTACACCGTGCACTTCGGCTCGAGACAGATTGAGTTTCTTGCCAATCAAGCCCACCGCATCACTGGGTATAAACCCCTGCTGTGCTTGAATAGCATGCAAGATCGGTAGTAGCGGGCCTTCTTTGTGGCTAAGGCGATCTACGATAGCCTCAATAGTTTCAGTGCTCATAATTGTATTTGTGTTGTCTATGCTGCAGTTCAGCTGCTTTTAGGAAGCAAAGCCGCCCAAGAGTATTTATTCATTATATGAGTGTTTTCCACGCCGAAATAGCTTAAACGCGTCAAGTGTTATCAAGGCTTAGCGTGTATTACCAAAACTTTGATCGACTAAGCTCTTATATTATTTACGACGTACAACCAAGCCAAGTAAAAAGCACAAAAAAGCACCCATGACATAAACAATATCATGAGGGCCTATTTTTCAAACATGTCAGAAAAAATGGGGCTTGACGAATTCGTCAACTATCTCATTTAGCCTGACGTTGTAGGTCACATCCCTTTAAGCATCACGCCACCGGTCAATACGGCCCACGCTGCAGTCATGATGTAAAAACTATTACCTGCCGTGGCAGTGATTATTCCGAAACCTGAAAGTAGTCCGAGAACTGCGAGTACCAAAGAGATAACGAAAATGATTTGAGTAGGTGCTGATAACTCCATGATATTCCTCCTAATGGGATTGATGAACAATTCTTATAGAGCGGACAAAACGTAATCACTCTCGACTACTTTTGCCCAACCTCGCGAATAGCCTACCCCAAACTCGGCCTATATTCACCTGTTCCGAGTGCTTTAACGCCGACACAGACAACGAGGAACCGCTATGCAGCGTCGACCTTTTCTTGCAATTTATTCACCCACAAAGCTAACTTATGACGCATATTTGGCAAAGACTCTTGCTCACGAGGCAACGGCGTGATGATTTTATCGTGCACCAGCAATCTATAGACATATTCGGTTTTGTCTTCAGCAGAATCGGTTGCTTCAAACTTAACCACGCCTTTGCTTTCGCCATAGCGCATGCCTAACGCTAGTGCCTTTTTGAGCAAGGCTTTTTCATTAGACAGTTTACTCATCGTTTATTCCTCACTCTTGCCGAGCGTATAGATGCGTGTCGCGCTTGCTCTTAGTTTTTCGATATCAAACTCAGCTTTGCGCCACTCTTGCGCCGCAAACAATGGAGCTTGATCCGCGTAATGCGGTGAAGTTTCGTCCAGTGTAGCACTACCAAACTGATGCATAACATCTGCATTAACAAACTCTCCATCTTGCCACTCAACAATCGCCATCCATGTATCACCATGCGTGGCGTAAGTCTGGTCATTGTCTAAACCAACTGAGTAAATCGCGCGCAAAATGTCTGGACCACCATTCATAGGAAGATCAACATCTCCGCGTTGTAAACGATTCACTTCGCCCCACTCAGGATCAATTCGACCGAACTTTCGCTCTAACAGACTAACGGCATTGGCAAACGGTTCTACCAAGTTTTCTAGCTCATAGTCATCGGGGTTGCTCGATTGGCGCAATCGCATAAATACGGTAGCCGGCAGAGCGGCATGGCGATTGGCCATATCAGTACGCAAGTCCCAGCCCTTTAAGTGCTCGGCTGCTGCGGCAAGATTTTCGTCTTCCCACTCACCATTGATCAACGTCTGAACAATCTTGTATTGATTGGAAGACGTTGAATACTCAAGATCAAACTTTTGCTTAAGCAGTTGTTCTTTAGTGATGGGTGACACGCCATCGTTAAGATCAACCAAGCGATGCGCTCTATTAGTTTGATTAGTCGCTAACCCCATAGAGGACGGAAAGTCCTCAGGGCGCATATTATCCGGTCCATCAGTGGCAATGTATGGCGTGTTATTGGCATTAAACAAAAGGCCTGACTCAGGGTTAACCAACTTCGGTATTGAGTCATAAGGTCTGTACCCATCCCATATAAGATCGCTACGATCACCCGGAAGATCTAAAGACCAGTCCCAGCCTTCAATTCGGTTAGGGTATTGGCCGTTGTGTACAAACGCGATGTTGTCTTCTTTATCAGCGTATACGTAGTTAATGCTCGGCAAGGCATTCATTGCCATAGCGGCGGTGAAAGAGTCGAAGTCAGTCGCTTGATTTAGGCGATAGTACTGTTCTAGTTGACGTATCTCACCGCGACCCGCGTAACGGAGCGCGTAAGTATTACCCCCCGATTCAATCACAGGACCATGCTCGGTCTTGAGTAACTCGCGTTTGGCTGTGTAAACAAAAGGCCCCCACAGCTTAACTTTAATCTGGACTTCGTCGCGTTCAAAATCACGCCACTCGCCATCTAACTTATATTGGTATTCATTATCAGGATTACGGGTGATTTGATACACATCCGCAAGGTCAATGTGGTTTACGGTGTTTGCCCAACCGAGGTGCTTATTAAAGCCATGCAGAATAACGGGCGTACCTGGGAATATGCCGCCTTGAATGTCCAGTCCTTCGTCAGACTGTAAATGTGCTTCATACCAAGCCACTGGTCCAGTCATAGGTTGGTGCGAATTAATGAGCAAACGCGTTGTGTCTTCGCCAGAGCGAGCCGCCGAAATTGCCATAGCATTAGAGCCAAGCTCAGCGCCCGAACGCTTACGCATTTCAAAGGCACTCACGCCTCCTGATGGATCCAACGCGATTTCTGATTCACGCGTCTCGTCAAACAAGTCAGTAAGGGTTTGATCCAAACCGTAGAAAAATGGTGTTTTGAAAATAAAGCCTGCAATAACATCTTCGGGCTTAAATGGTGCTAGCCCAGGCCATGTTTTATCTGGGTTCTCAGCCGCGTACAAGTTAATGCCCGCCGTATATGCCTCGGCTAATTCTTTAACGTCATTAACCACATCGGAATCGTACTTGGCTTCAACGATATTCCAAACATCCAGCAAGCCAACAACGTAATCGGTAGGAGCGGCGCCAGCGCCCTTATATCGCGCCGATAATCCGCGGGTAGCCGCCACAACTTCCTGAATCGTCTCAAAATCATCTTCTGCATGAACATAAGCTAAACCAAAACTAGTATCGGCATCGCGCTTACCCTTTATGTGCGGTATACCCCATTCATCGCGTACCACTTCGGCGGAATACAATTGCGACGCAGCAGACAATTCTGCGGCACTTGGATTGGCCGGCAGCGGATCGTATAAGTAAATAGCGGCGGCAAAGGCCACCAGAACTATCAGGCCAAGTAGGAGTTTTAGTATGCGCATATTCTTATAAAAAGTAGGTTGGGAAACTAGGGGGTTACGAAAACATCAATCTGACCCTCTAGGCGAGCAAGTGTAATGCAAAACAGTGGTACAGAATGTATAGACCCAAGCATGATTTCTCACAACGAGACACTTAGATTCAATAAGCAGCGACCCAGCCGAAAGCGGTTAAACGTTGACGTAACCATACTTCCGCTGACACCTAAGAGCAGGGCGTGGCTCGTTTAGATGCGAGATTAATTAACTCGTTAACTGGATTTCTAGAAGGTGGTTATAAAAGTGCATTGCGTGCGCCCTTTCATACTCTAGCTTGGCCAGTTCCCCATAGGCAAAGTGTTGTGCCAGTGTTCCGCTATAACTCTGAAAACTGATCATCGAATCCTTGAATCGTGCGTAAGCAGACGAAGTCTCCTCTATCTTTGGGATCGAAGGCGCGCCAGGAATAATCTCGTTTAAACCGTGGGTCATTTCTCCTTTTTGAGAAAAAACTGAAAACGCTAACGCGCCCACCGTATTCTTAAATATCGCTGGCTTATGCTCAGGAAAGCCAGACATTGAATACTCAACACTTTGCGCGCAATGCGTCAGTATTTGATAAAGGTTCCAATCACCCAATGTTATAGGTTCTTGCTCCATCAATCTATCGAGCGTCACGAGAGCTGCATCTATCGTAAGCGGGCGTTCATTAGAGCTATCAGCCAGCCATAACGCACCGCCGGTTCCAGCAATTACCCCGCTCCCTAAAATGCCCAGAACAACGTTTCTACGTTTCATCTTAGATCTCCATTGAATATAACGCGACTAGATAAAGGTTTTAAGCCGTTTAACGGTGCGTTACGCGAATCTATCCGCGCCTTTCCCTAAGGTCTGTTATTACTTGATTTGAGATTTTCCATTCATCCCCAACCTTAGCTAGCACAAACGTAAACCCAATTTTTCTATTCGACGAGCCTGTTGACGAACCTCTATTGCTTTCCAACCGACCCGTTATTACGGCCGCTTCACTACCGATATACCGTCTAGAAATAGGTATAAATGACTCAGCTTCGCCTTTTGAAATAGCTATATCAAAATCAGGAAATAAATTATCTGCCAAAAACTCTTCGAGTGTTTTGGCACCTCTAAAGGTTCGTCCAAATGCATTAGTCCACTCTGCATCGCTAGTATGTGCACTAGCCACACCAGCCGCATCATGCTCGGCCCACGCAGTCCAAAAGCTATTCATCGTAGCGTTAATACTCGCCTCATCCGCAGTTGAAGCAGGCGACCCGTAAACTTGAAAATCCAATATCGGGTAGTACTCAGCATGCGCGCTCAATGACGCAACTAGAATACCGATGATTATTGTAAATCTTTGCATTGTTGGTTCTCCATATTTATTACTTTACAGATCAACAATCGTAGTAAAACCGCCAAATATCATGCGCTTTCCGTCGAACGGCATTAACGTTGGATCCCAATCCTTGAATATCGGATCTTCCATCGCGGCTTTGTTGCCAACATCGCGAGCTTCTCGAGATGGCCAAACGATCCAAGAGAAAACAACAACCTCGTCTTCCTCACATTTAACGGCCATCGGGAATGAGGTAATTTTACCCTCGGACACATCGTCCGCCCAATTCTCAACAACAGACAAAGCACCATTGCTTTTAAATATAGCGGCCGACTTCTCCGCATGTTTGATATATCTTGATTTGGTTTTATTAGGAACAGCGATTACGAATCCATCTATGTAGGGCATTGGAACACCTTCGTTAGTTGATTTTTAATAAATAAAAAGAGTATAGGTGTACGAGCCGTAACAAGGACTATCCCCGCTGATGTATCAAATGGGAAGATTGTTCTCATGCTCCCTATTTAACACCCTGTTCAGTTTATCTGAAATTTCGGTCCAGTCATCTCCGATGCAACGCAATAGAAGACTACGTAGAGTCTTTTCAACGTCGGACCAAGAAAACGTTGGAGTGATAAGATATCCACGACCCCATCTTGTATCAGCCTTGCGCATAATTGCTTTAGGCGTGATTGCCGTAAGGTAAAAAACATCGACACCTGTTTCACCTTTGGGGCCAATCTCAACCTCAATTAAAACCTCGCAGTCATCAGGTTCTTCAGGAAGTGCCCCATACTCCAGATCGCGACTCATAATGCTTTTAATTTCAGGAATCATCTTATTCTCGATTGACAGTAAACGGCTCTGGGTTATGTACGGGGATTAAAACAGGAGTTCAGCTCTACAACAATGCTTTAGCGTTTCACTCAAAAGAAGCAGAAAACAAGTTTCTAAGTGAGTTTCTGGAAGAAGTAATCCGAATAACTAAGAATGAGCGGAGAAAAATATCTTCGGCAACTCACTGGTGAGGATTAACCGACAAAGAACATGAAGTAATAGAAGTTACACGTGGGTTATCAAACAAAGAAATCGCAAGAATCATGGGTGACCCAGAGGACTTTATTGCAATCTCTCGCAAACTTAAAAATGACTACAAAAATAGCCTGCAACACACTTACCTTATACCACCTTATGAGTTCCCATCGCAGAACCCTATGATCATCATTGTTTTTTATTACTTGCGGAGATAATCGTTGGCACTATCATTAGTAAAAAGTCGTCTTCTTGAGTTCTGAAGTTTGCGATAGCGCCCGCACGCTCATTAAGCACTCGAGCGTTATGTTCTAAGGCAATTGACCCAGTTGGGTCTTCGCCGAGGCTAACGTAGGGATTGGACCATTGTTGAATACGATTACCTCCAGTATTCGATGGGCAGTTGTACGCCATTACCGTACGCCAAGTGGAAGCGGTCGTGTTGCAATAACCGTGACCATAGCTAAAAGGCGTCGGCGTGGGATCTTGAGTAATGATATGGCGAGCACCAAACAAGTGTCCTATTTCGTGACCGAAACTGTAATAACCCGTAGCGCACGTTTCTGATGCTACTGCAAAAGCTGTATCTTCGCTAACACCAATACCAGAGGCTAACCCGCAGAAAGAATAACCGTTACCAGTGAGTAATATCATAAGATCCGCAAGGTACTCATCTCTCAAAGCATACAATGATAAGGACTGGGTTTCCTAGACACTTTCTAGATTCGTTAAATATCGTTGTTCATACACCGTTGGCGGGACACGATCATTATGCGTGTGTCGGCGCTTTGGGTTGTAGAACATTTCGATATAATTA